>Ga0310121_10001283_pt1 | contig 26099 bp, 22 predicted proteins | sample CB27_Tmax_986_MG_FD_203504 | JGI IMG/M metagenome (GOLD analysis project Ga0310121, IMG submission 203504) | Marine microbial communities from Western Arctic Ocean, Canada - CB27_Tmax_986 | ecosystem: Environmental > Aquatic > Marine > Oceanic | place: Canada: Western Arctic Ocean | collected...
GGCGTCACGCAGCTCGCGTCGGAGCTGGGAGATCCGGCCTCGGCTGACCTTGAACTTCGACGCCGCAACGCTCGTTGTTTCACCTGCGGCCAGGAATTTCGCTAACCGCCGCATCCGTGGCTTGAGTGACCTCAACCAGGCCGCGAAATCGATCCGCGTGGCAGCGACAACCGCGGGGCCGGCTGTTTTGTCCTCGACGACCATCTCCTGCCAACGGTTTTGGAATCTGTAACGTACGTCGAGGCGCTGCATCTTGATCCTCCTGGCGCGCTGGGCATATTTTGATGACACGTCCTTACTGTTCAGCCGACTTCCCACGCGACGTCCACTGCGAATCTGCCGCACGGCAAACAAGGCCAAGGGCGTGGCGTACGCGATGTCGGCTTTGCCCCGTTCGACGAGCCGTTGGTACGCGCAGAACGCGTTTGCGACGGCTTCGGCGACCAAGTCTTCACGTTCACTTGGCGGCAGCGAACAAAACGCCACAGCAGCGTGTTGCTCGATGGCAGGAAGAAGTTCCTCGAATGTCGGCGCAGCGCCGGTGCAGGCACGAGCCTGATGTTCACAATCGCGATCATGGCGACTCCTAATAGCTAAAGGGGCCGCCTGCGAGGCGGCCGTGAGATTACGGACCGCCTCGCGAGTGCAGCGAGGCATTGCGTGAAGAAGATGCCCCGAAAAGCGGAGGATGAACCTCTGCCAATCGGGCCTGGTGCAAATCAGCGGACACCCAGGGACAGATATCCGCTTAGCACCATGTTCTTTTGACGCAAAATCGCCAAAAATTTAGAAAATCACAGGGCGTTGCGGTGGTGTGCGTGTGCCTCCATTTTTTCAGAATGACTCGTAACAACTTTTCCAACGCTCGACGTACTCGCACCTGACCCACTCGGGCAATGACCGTCAGCACCACGGCCAACGCAAGACTAGCGACGACAGACAAGTACATGGGGTTCTTTGCGTTTACGTCGCACCTTTACGGGAACTAACGGCATCAACCGTCACCTGTGACAGGTAACGGTGCTGCATGTTATGCGACGATCACGATCAGCGTGACCAGGTTGACGTGATCCATCTCCCGTGACAAATAACGGGCTTGCGTTTTCAGGAGGTGCCCCTTTTACGATTCGAACGTGCCGTGTGTAACGCTGCCGCTGTCCGGAACGTGTCGAACTCCAAGTTGCCGGCGGATACCAGAGACCCGTGTTTGCACCCTTTTTAGCCACAGCCGCCCTTGCGCGCTTGGCGCCCAATGGCACTCGTTGTTGTACCGATAGATGACGAAAAGGTATCACCAAACCTCGTTCAACGACCGAACGGATCACGTTTGACGATTTGTAAATCCTTTTGCACAAATGACTTACAAAGAGCGTGGGCGACTGGTTTTGAGTCAGAAGGCAGGTTGTGCCGAACAGTATTGAGACGCCCTGCTTTTCCAGGAGGTCTGTGTTGTCTGGAAAAAGCTTGGGGGGAGTGCTTCCGGATCTCCGCCCATGTTTCCCAAGCTACGTGAAAAAAAGAAAAACCAAAAAAACCAACAAGACACAGACCTCAACGAGAGAATCTGAGAAATCCACGGTGAATAGGTTGACTTTAGGCGTAAACGGCAAGATCGAACATTGATACGTGACGTAATTGGCCGAGGTTGGCAAATCCGCTCTCGACCCTGGGCGGGCTTACGAACTTCCTCTCCCCCTTCAATGTTCAGGCTGGTGACAGTGCGGATGCCTTCCTGGCCCGGCCAGGACCCGCCACGCAACCTTTGGGTTTTCAGGCGTGTGAGAATGTCGAGAATATCATGCGAAAGGAGTCGCGATGAAACCTGCCGATATGCTGCACCAAATGTGCCATGTGGTGCTCGCGGGGACGGATGTTAAGGCGATTCGCAAGGCCCGGGAGTTTCCTCCGGAAGCGGCGTCGTCGCGGGGTGTCCTGGAAACTCTGTTTCTTTCTAAGCAGGGCTTGGCCAACGTGCTCAACTTGTTGGAACCCAGTGAAGTTGCCCTGCTGCGCTTGCTGAAACATGGCAAGTCTCCTGTCGATGTTGCGTTTTTTGCCCCCGCTTACGGCCCTGAAAATTCTCGCGGTACGTTCCATCAACGCTTCCAAAATGTCTTTGCGGAGGTCAAGCAACGGCTGGTCCGCGGTGGCGTTTTGTTGTTGGCCGAGGCGACGCAGGAAACTTGGCAAAAGAAATCGAAAATGGAACTCTGGCGCTTCGCGCTCCCAGCTGAATTCCATGGCTACTTGCCGCCGCTCATTCAGTCGCCAAGACAATTTGACGGAGATGGCAAATGGCGGCCGAACGTGGTTTTGACAAGCTCAGCGCGGATCTCGGCCGTTCCCGTCAGAGCGATGGCAGTGACGGATTCCAAATCGTCGCCGGTGAGTTGCGTCTGAATGGCAAGCGCGTGAAGGCCGCGAATCTGGCCGCATGGCAGCAGTCTGGCTGGCAGCAGGCGATGCAGGACGGAAAAAAGTCCACCGTTAAAGATGCTCACGCTAAACAACCTGACGAAGCGGTCTTGTGCATTCTTGCTGAATTGGCCGACGACCATTGGGCCAACACCGAACAACTCGCCGATCCCATACGGGTTTTTTTCGGAAGGCAAGTGGATGTCGACGCCGTTTTCGAGGCCGGCTGGGAATGGGGATTATTGGCAAAGCGGCGTGCCGAAGGGAAGAATTGGTACCAGCTCCCGCCATCACCACCTCACATCGCGCCGCATGAATATCTTACAGCCAACGACCGACACGGCAGCGCCACGGCCGACCTCAAGGCGATTCCATTCGATGCGCTGGAACAGGTCGTGGCAATATCCAACCAACAAGCGAGCCCGGCGCGAAACAGCGCGCTGCTGCTCACACCGGATCTCCCCAAGCTCGGCAGGGCCGATGACACACTATTGGCTACGGAGGTCGTTCAGTGGCTGGTCGAACACACAGAGCCGTTCGCCGAGGCCTACGTGAAGCTCAGCGAGCGGCGTGGAAAAACGATTTTGCACGAGAACGTTTACATCGCCCGCGTAAGCGACTTGTCGCTGAAGGTGGCGATTGAAAAGGCACTGGGTAGTAATCTCGTCTCGCTGAAGAACGACTTCGTCGCCTTTCCACGCGGTTTGCTGGACAAGGTGCGGCGCGTTGTCACGAAATCGGGCCATGTCGTCAAGGAGGTCGCCGCGGATGGACATTGAGGGCGTAAAAGACGCATCCGAATTCGAGATCTTTACGGACCGGCCGGATGTACGCCGGGATTTGCATTTGTTCGCTGGCTACGTTCGCGACAGGGACATCAAGCGTGGTCATCGCGACAATTCGATAGGTAAAGCCGATGCGCGGCGGCTGGCAAAGCTGTTTTCCGACCCAGATGCGGAGGAGGAAGTCGAGGAAGACGGCTATGCATCATGGGTGGATTGCATCGATGGGCTAGCTCGCCGGCTCGGTCTGGTCCACTACGACACGGAAGGCACGTACGCCGGCTACACCAGTCGCGAACCTTGCTTCCCTGACAATTACATCGAGTTCGACGCGCTGGCCTATGAAAACCTGACGTCGATGAACCTTGCAGCCCAGGAAAAAGAGCTACTCGATTCGCTGTTGCAGAACAACCAAGGTTGTAGCAGTGAATTTTATTTGCCAAATTTTTGCGGCCGGCTGGACCACTTCGACAGTCGGGGATGTGCAACCGGTTTGATGCCTTTGCGTGACTTTACGGCCATTCGACGTTTTCTGCTGGACCTGCTCTCCCAATGCCCGGCCGGCGAGTGGTTAAGTACGGCTTCCCTGATCGAGTACCTCAAGAAGAAACATCGTTATTTTTTGATTCCCAAAAAGCCGGAGTTCAAAGAGCAATGGGACCAGAAACGTGGACGGTACGACAATTTTCGTGAGAGCCCGAAAAGGGAATCGTGGGGCGACTATATAGCCATCAACGAAATAGACGCGGATGCCTTTGAGCGGGTCGAAGGGAGGTACGTCGAGCGATTTCTGGAAGGCATACCACAACTTCTCGGATATGTGGACGTCGCGTATGCCAAGCGGCGGCCGAAGGGTGTTTTTCCTCCGCTCGGATTCTTGCCGGCCTTTCGCGTCAGCGAGCGATTGCAGCGCGCTTTGCAGGGAAAAATTGCCGAGCCAACGTTGCGTGTGACGGCAACTTTCGAAGTGTACGTGCAATCCGAGATGTATCCAGCGCGACTGTTGCGTGATTTGGCTCCAATCTGCGAACTTGTCTCGGAAGACACGACCACCGTTTTTCGCTTGGACCGGCAGAAGGTGGCTGCGGCTTGTGCAGCCGACCCCCGACTGGATGTCACACACTTGTTGGAATCGCTATCGATCGACTCCTTGCCGGCCAACGTGCACCGCGAACTGGCGGACTGGTCCGCCCACAGTGAAAAGTTCATCCTTTACTCGGTCTGCTCGCTACTGGAGACGGACGGGCAGGAGGCCGAAGTCGAGCATTACCGGGTGGAAAATATCGTACGCGGAATCGACATCGTACGTTCTCCCGAAAGTTTGTACGCAGCCTTGGAGAAACAGCAGCTGGCGCCGTTGCGGATCAAGCATAACGAAGAATCGCTGTCTCCGTTGCCAGCCAATTCCCGCAGTGCGTTTCCCCGCTAGTCAGCGAGAAAGAAACGTCGCGAACCGAAGACCAAAATCACGTTGATGCGAGTGACCCGTGTGCAATTGCTTTGCCCGGACCGTGATTTTCTGGACCGTTTACAACGTCTGCTGGCTGACGCGAATTGTCCTGTCGAAGCCGATCGTAAGCGCCTGTCGCTCGTGTATTCGAATCAATATGAGAAGGAAGTGAACCGGGCGATCCGCACGCTCAAGAGCGAGTTCGAAGTGAAGATCGACGATCAATGAGTGTCTATTATCCGGAAAACCCGCTAATCGTTCAGGGTGACCATACGGTGCTGGTCGAGGTGGACGGTCCGCGATACGTGGAGGCGCGGGACCAACTGGCGAGGTTCGCCGAACTGATCAAGTCACCGGAACACATTCACACGTATCGCATCACGCCATTGTCCATCTGGAACGCCGCAGCCGCCGGTGTTGATCCGGAGGAGATTGTTGAAACGCTGCGCGAATTTTCCAAGTATGAAGTGCCGCAACATGTCGCCGTCGAGATTCGCGATTACGCTTCCCGATACGGCCGGCTGCAGTTGACACTCGTTGGCGACGACCTCGTGCTGATTGTCAACGACCGGCCGTTGGCGGAGGAAATTAGTCGTCACAAACAGGTAGCGCCGTTGTTGGATGAGCGGCTATCTGACGTCGAGTTTCGCGTGGCACCGTCATCGCGGGGCAAGTTGAAACAGGCGTTGGTGAAGGCTGGTTTTCCTGCCGAGGACCTGGCGGGGTACCGGCCAGGCAAATCGCTGGAAATAATACTCCGCGAAATATCTTTGGCGGGAGAGTTGTTTTACCTGCGCGGGTATCAGCAGGAAGCGGTCGAAATCTTTCATGCCGCCGGCGCCGCGAGGGGCGGTTCGGGAGTCATTGTGTTGCCATGCGGCGCGGGAAAGACAATCGTTGGGCTGGCATGTATGTCGCAGCTGCAGACATCGACCCTTATTCTGACGACGAGTGTGACGGCCACACGGCAGTGGATCGGTGAGGTTTTGGACAAGACGACGTTATCTGAAGACCAGGTTGGCGAGTACAATGGCTCGCGCAAGGATGTTTTGCCGGTTACCGTCGCTACCTACAACACCATGACCTGGCGTGAAAGCAAGCAAGCTCCGTTCAAACATTTGGATTTGTTTGACCAATGTGATTGGGGGCTGATCATTTACGACGAAGTCCATCTCTTGCCGGCCCGGTATTCCAGGTAACGGCCGGATTGCAGGCGCGGCGGCGGTTGGGCCTGACGGCCACGCTGGTCCGCGAGGATGGACGCGAGGATGACGTTTTCGCGTTGATCGGGCCGAAAAGGTCGATGTTCCCTGGAAGGTGCTCGAGCATCAGGGCTGGATCGCCACTGCGTGCTGCACCGAGGTCCGTCTGCCGTTGCCGGAAGAACTCCGTATGCCCTATGCCGTGGCCGACCGCCGCAAGAAATTCCGGCTGGCTGCGGAGAACCCCGCCAAAGTGGACGTTGTGAAGCGACTACTGGATCAACATTCAGGCGAATCGACATTGATCATCGGTATGTACCTCGAACAAATCAAGGAGATCGCGGCCCAGTTGAAAGTGCCCGTCATCACCGGGACGACGGCGCAGAAGAAACGCGACAAGTGGTTTGAGGATTTCAAGGCCGGCCGTCAGCAGGTACTGGCCGTTTCGAAGGTGGCCAACTTCGCCGCGGATTTGCCCGACGCCTCGGTGGCAATTCAGATCTCAGGCACGTTCGGTTCGCGGCAAGAAGAAGCTCAGCGACTGGGACGAATCCTGCGTCCCAAGGCGGGGCTGAACCAGGCTCATTTTTACACGATTGTCAGCCGTGACACGACGGAACAGGAATTTGCTCTCAAGCGTCAGTTGTTTCTCTGCGAACAAGGTTATTCGTACAACATCCTCGATGGTGACGAGTTGGAACTCGCAATTGCCGAGGCTCGCCAGCTGCGAGTCGTGGGATGATGTACGAAGAAGGAGAGGGGAGAAAAGGGGAAGGCAGGCCAGGGGCAAGACACAGACCCTATGGGGGAAATCTGAGTGATCTGCGCCAACCGCGTCTACGAGATTCTTCGATTCCTTAGCTTATTCTCATACGCGTGCCTGCCAACTTTGACACGAATCGTCCTGTTTTGCGTTATCTTTGCCGCCAAGGTCTGTGTCTTGCCCCCCTGTTTTTCTCTACGCCGACGCGGTCACCTTCGACTTGTGGCACGACGCGACGTTGCCAGGGACGGGGACCTGGGGAATCGATGCCGAGATCCTCGACGACGTGCGGGTCAATTGGGTGCGGGGCAATGTTATCACGCACTCGGCGGCAAACGGCAGCGACACCGTTTATGGCTACTCGTATGAAGATCATGACACCGAGTAGGCCGGTTGGGCTGCTGGCTACATCTATTACGGCGAGTACATTCTCGTCGACGAGCCCGAACCGACAACGGTGTTGGAGACCCAGGTCGCTACAAGTTCGGATGATGCGGAAGAGAAGAATTCCGGGCGCATGAAACTAACCAGCGCCGACCTGGAATTGCAAGGCGATCAGATGGTGGGCTTGCGATTTACTGGTCTGAGTATTCCCCAAGGAGCGACCATTGCCAATGCGTATGTCCAGTTCCAGGCGGACGAGGTGCATGCGGAATCGACGTCCCTTACGATTGAGGGAGAAGACGTAGACGATGCCACTACGTTTAGCTCGATAAACGAAAATATTTCATCACGTCCCCGGACCTTTGCTTCCGTCTCCTGGTCACCAGTGCCCTGGACAACGGTTGGCGCAGCGGGTTCCGATCAGCGAACACCGAACCTCGCCACCATTGTTCAGGAAATTGTCGACCGACCTGGATGGTCGAGTGACCAGTCGATGGTGCTGATCGTAACGGGTAGTGGCAGGCGTGTCCCGGAGTCCTACAACGGAGGTCAAAATGGAGCTCCACGGCTACAGGTGGAGTATGCGACGGGGGCGCAATTACCTCGGGTTCGTTACGGGAGCCTCGTCAAGCGGGCTCAGGACGGCAGCCTGCTGAATCCGATAGGGTTCTGCCCGAAATCACGCCAACACGTGGTTTTCGACGTGATGCAATTGGCAATGACATGTATCAGTTAGAATTGGTACCTGACGCGCAGCTATTCAAACGGCTTCGACTTGAGAGTCCTCACATCTTCGCCCTCTTTAAATTTGGCAGGCGAGTTGTCCATTTGAACCCCATTGCTCATGACGATGAAAACTTTCGCGAGGATCGAACCGATCTCGCTGAGCTTATAGATCAGGCACTGCGGGACGAAGGAAAAGTGCAGGAACCTTCATGGCCATTCGACTTAAAAAAGAGAAATCAGACGTCCTGCTTTTCCAGGAGGTCTGCGTAGTCTGGAAAAAGCTTGGGGGGGAGTGCTTCCGGATCTCCTCCCATTTTTCCCAAGCTACGTAGAAAAGTAGGGCGTCTGATTTTATGTTCTGCGCATGAACAAAAAGACTCGCACGACACTTTGTGTCTGACATGTATGGTATTACAAGTGCCCGGTTGTACGTTCGTTATGCTCGTCGACGATCTTACAGAGTTTGTCGATGTCGAATTCAGGCTGTTGACAACAGTCGACGATCGTCTTTTCCGAAGCGAGAAACTCTGTCACAAACGGGATAAGCTTGTCGAGGGGAATCTCATTCGGTACTACCATGACCCCGTGCTCGTCACCATGAATCAAATCGCCTGCGTGCACGACCAGCGAGCCGACGGTGACTGGCGTGTCAATCTCCACGAAACGAATGTGCGCATGACCGACCACTGGGGCCGGCGCAAAGAGGTGAAAGCCGAGAGCCTCGACCTCCCGAAGATCACGCGCCCCGCCGTTGGTGATTGCCCCGACGCACCCGAGCCGCAAGAAGATGCTCGCGGCAACGTCTCCCCAGGCACAACTTCGCGCCGCCGGTTGGTCGAGGTCTTGGACAACCATGACGTTCGGGCTCGGGGAGCGCTGGACGTACTGCCACACCTCACGTGGCGAGATGATTCGTTCGCCATCTGCTGGGGGCAGCGCACCGACAACCTTCGCGGTTGTTGCGTAACCGGTCATAACACCCAGCGATGGAAGTAGTGGGCGGATCGACGTGTCCATGAGTCCCTCGGTACGGGGACGCACATTGAATTTCTCCATGGCATCATAAAGAATAGGTGTGCGTATCTGCCGCAGCTTCTCGATGTAATCTTGGTTGGTCATGTCGTTGTTAACTGTCGGTTTCCGACGCATTTCGGCCGCATTGTTCCCGAATTTATCTCATTTCTATCGGGTTATGTCGTCCGCAGCCGGCTCTCCACAGTTTTCCGCCATTGCATTGAGTATCTCCATATGAACTGTCTGGTCGTCCCGAAGGTTGCGCCCGCGAAGAGAGCGTAAGCCAATGTGGTGTCTGTCCATAGGGTGCTATTTAAACCGCACCAGTTTCATGATGCGCCCCGAAACGTTCCAGTCCTGGACATACAAGTTACCGTCGGCGTCCCAGTACGAGCCGTGCGTGCCGCTAAAGACGCCCTCAATCCACTCCTCTTGGGGCACGTTGTAATTCACCCCTTGTCCGGGATCGGGGTTGTGACCAAGAACAGCCATAATTGTGTTGGTTTTGTTGAGAATGACCAAGCGCCCATGTAAGTCCGGCACCGAGACATAGTCTCCCTGGATGGTAACTGATGTCGGCATGCCCAGGCCGGTAATGACCTCTTCGATGAAGTTTCCATCGAGATCGTAATGCAACAGGCGGCCCTTGGGCTCGTGATTTCGGTCGCAGATCAGCAGGCGGTTGGGATCGTACCGTGTGTCCAAAGTCATACCATGGGCGGTATTTAATTGCTGGAGGCCATTTCCTTTTTCACCGAAGTGCATCACATATTGCCCGGTCTTGTCGTACTTGAAAATATGGTTACTCGCGTAGCCGTTTGCCAGGAAGATGTCACCATTGGAACCGACCGTGATCGCCGTGGGATTGAACTTGATCAGGCCGAGTCCGGATTCCTCGGGAAACGGCAGCTTCAGCACGATCTCTCCATTATGCGCATTAAACTTGATTCCCTCCGCGTCGTTGTTACGAGCTGCGTAAATGAACTCGCCACTGTCTTCCTTGCGGATTTCCATGTCGTGGATATTGGCGTATTTTTCTCCCAGGTAAGATTGGACCACTCTCCCATCCGGCGAAAAGACGAAGACTCCTTGGTCGGCGCTCGTAAAGATGTTGCCTGACTCGTCGATCACGACCGCGCCGTGGGTCGGCCCCAGGGGAGAGTTTCCGTCAGGGCGAAGCCCCCAACCCGGTACTGTGTCGAAAGTCATTAGCCCGCAACCCATCCGCACCGGTAGGGGCTTTTCCTCGGCGATCGCGGTTAAGGCCAGGCTTATTAGGATCGTGATAGCAATATAGAAGAAATGTTTTTTCATGGCGTGAGTTCCTGATTGGTTTTCCTTGGTTGTTAGCCTGTCCGATTTCGAACTTGTAAATTTCAAGACTTGACGGCATCGGTGACGCCAGATTTGTCCATCCAAACCCATTTGATGGTACTTGATTGCAAACACTTTGGAATGCCCTGCCGATTGATTGCCAGTAAGTGTTGCGAGGGCAGCGCCGACGGGGCCATCGAGTTCGCCGACCATCACCTCTGGTTCGGCTGCGGTGAATGGCGGCCCGCCCGCCACGAGGCTCTCGCCCGTCCGCATAATGATTCGCTCGCTCATTCGTGACGTCTCCTGTTGAAAGTGATCGAAAGAGGGGAAATTGACAGGACAGAGGGAAATTGACAGGACATGCAATGCGCTGAGAACGTCCGTCGTGTGAAACTAAGCTTACCGAGAGTTTCGTAAATCACTCGGCAGCAACGGCTTACAACGCCGCAGCGCATTGCATGTCCCGTGTTTCCCCCCGTGTTTCCCCTCGTGTTTCCCCGTCGACTATACCTGTCCAATCCGCACAATGCGCATCATGTGCACAACAGACCGAAGAACCAGACGTGCTCAACACTGTTCGGCACGAGACTTGCTCGCGATCCCATGATGCTCGAAGACCCCCATGAGCTTGCTCATGCGGTGAACGAGGTCGGTAGCTATAGCATCTGCGACCGTATGTCACCGACCCCCGCGAGCTCGTTCGTGCGGTGAGCGAGGTCCATAGCTAATCTGTGCATCCTGCGCGAAAATGTAGCGAGCCGGATTCTCTGTGCATGACTAAAGGGTTTGATCACAGCACCGCGCAAGCTGGTAGCGCTGTTCAAACACTGCGGCGATTGCCGCGAAATATGGAGTGCGGCGAGGAATCGCCGCTTTCGATTAACGTGATGAACCGCCATTAAGCGTTGCGGCCGCGCCTAATGAGTATGAACGGCCAGACGACGACTTCAAAGAACGCGTGGCGCGTTCACGAATCGCCACAGGCTATTCGACCTTGAACGGCAAGGCCGCAACCTGGCCCCCTGGTGGACGCCGGATTCGAAAGCGGTGATTCCTCACCGCATTCCATAGTTTCTGCACGGCTACCGATTTGCGGTGCCTGCTTACGACTCAGCGCCTTGCGCACACACTTGCGAACACCGACCCACGTAACTCGATACGGCGGACACACATGCGATCGCTGGGGACTTCACCTCGATAAATCACAGACAGCTGAGCTGTCCCAGCTCGGCCATAACACACGTTTCAGACCATCGTTGGCCCCATCCTTTCCTAAAACTAAAATGTCAAGACCTGCCCCCAGACGTCTCATTAGCGGACGGTCGATTGCGCGGAAAGCGATGAATTGGTACTCACTCATGGCTGTTGAGACTCCCTTCGCATTGAAGTCGGTCACGATTTCAATTTGCTCTTCGCGTAGCGCCGAATGTGACAGCTCGTAGATATTACACGATATGGCAAATCTCGCCCGCTTGAACTGGTCCATAGCGAGGCGTCACAATTAAGGATCCGTTTCGCCAAACCAACGCCACTTCTAAACCAAGGTTGCCCAGCATGGCAAAATCTATGAAGAAACGCGGCACTTCAACTGGCAGGCTCCGTATCGGCAGCCAGCGGAATGCCATCAATATTATTGCCAGTTCTCAAACCCATCCTCTTAAAGCGGTTTGTGAATTGGCCGAAAACGCGATTGATGCTCGAGCAGAGCATGTGCAACTTGTGCGCAGACGGACCAAAGGCCAGGTTTATCTGGAAGTTGTCGACGACGGTAACGGTATCGTGTTGACCGAAGATGGACAGCCTGATTTCGCGCATATCGCCACCCACGTGTGTGACTCGATGAAGCGTCATTTGAACGGGCAGGAGCGAACCGGGGTGCATGGTGAATATGGTATCGGGCTGTTGAGTTTCTGGAGTCTAGGTGAGGAACTTCGGATGGTCTCAGCTGGGGAGGGAGGCAACTCCTACGAGATGCTCCTCAAGCGTGGAAAAACAAACTATGCCGTGCGACCCTTACGAGGTCAAATGCCCTCAGGCGGCACCCGCGTCGTCGTTGGGCCGCTGCTGGAATCAACCCGAAATATTGTGACGGGCGAAAAGCTGCTCCGGTTTCTGGCAGCCGAGCTGCGCGACCGCATTCGCAACACGGGTGTCAAGGTTCAAATTGTCGACCGCGTGTCACGCAAGAACTTCATCGTCACGCCTCGTGAATTCGAAGGCGAACGGGTCGACGTCCCGCAAAAGATATCAACATCGTTCGGTGACGTGCTGGTTGAACTTTACTTTCCTCCAGGAAATACCGGGTCTGGTACAGGAATTGCCGTTTGCAAGGACGGGACCAGGGTGCTCAAGGACATTACCGAGTTAGGTCATTTTGAACGATCACCCTGGAGCGAGCAACGCGTCGAAGGGGTGTTTGATTTTGTTGCCATCAACCTCGCTCCTGGAACGAGGCAGGGAATTGTGCCAGACGAACGCTTACAGGCATTCATCGCGGCGGTTCGGTCCATTGAACCTGAGCTCATTACAGCCTTCGAAAATCGAGACCAGGCAGAAACTGAGGCTGCCAGCCGTCAGATTCTCCGCCAGGTTCACCGAGCCTTTGCCAATGCTCTTCGCGAACTGCCGTCAAACGAATACTTGTTCTTTGACCTTCCAAAGCCTTCACAAGCTTTGGGGAAGAACCCTTCCAGTGGCGAATCGTCTGCGACCGAAGGCCCAGGAATGCTGGTCTCCGTTGACTCCGATACCCGTGGAGAAGAATCCGTTCTCGAGCAAAAGGAGTTGCTACCTCTGGAACCGGGACCACTGGCTGCGGTCGGAATTACACCGAGACATGCCAGGCGAAGGTTGTCTGACAATTGCCGGCTCACGGCGAAAGCGGTAGACGAAAATAAACTACTCGTTTCTGACGGCGTTGACTTTATCTGGAAAATCGCCGAGGGAGATGGCACGTTGCTCGAAGTCGACGCGGGAAATTGCCAGGTCACATCGAGCCAGGTCGGCCAAGTCTTAATCGACGTACGAGCCGTTCAGAGTGACAACGTCGTAACGGATCAGGTAGCGGTGAAGTTCCTGGAGAACATCGAAAAAAATGAGGGCGATTCTGGAAAAGGCCTACCTTCGTATCGACTCGAACCCGAACACGGCAAACCGTGGAGGTCGCGATACGACGGCAAACTCAACGAGATAATTATCAACTCAGTCCACCCCGATTTTGTGGCGAGCAGGACGACTGGAGCGAAGCACCGCCGCTATGTCGGCAAGCTCTATGCGAAAGAAGTGGTGCTGATTAACTTCCCACACGAATCTCCGTCGGAAGTGATGGAACGGCTCATTCAGCTGACGCTGCGAACGGAGGATGTGCTTTGAGGTGAGCGTTTTCGTTTTGTTCGCGGTGCGAACAACGGGAACCCTGGCACGAAAGCGGCGATGCCTCGCCGCACTCCATAGTTTTGGCGTGGCCGCCGGTTTGAAGTAGACCCACGTGGGTACCGCTGAAGCGCGGCCCACAAAACGGTCTCTAAAGTAATCTTGGACGCACGTGTGAGCAGGTACCCCAAGATGCCTGACTTTCTTCTTGAAATGGCAGAAGAAATTGGCAAACACTTTAGCATTGAGATAGAATGCAACTCCTGGGTTGCGTATCCGGAGGCCCCCCCTTGGTTGCGTATTCGGAGGTTCCCTTATTCCGAGGCTTGCTGTGCTCAAATACATTATTCCATGTTTCCTATGCATCTGCACCTGTCCCATCGCCGCGCTCGAATCGCAACCGGTGTCCGATCGAGTCACGACCGAGCCAGACACCCTCGGTCGTGACTTGCGGTCCACACAGCAGCCGGTGAATTTAGCTGACGGGCAAGCCGTGACGAACAACACGATCCTGGGTCCGACGCAAGAGTTACTGCCACCCCTCGTGGCAACGCGAACACTGCAACGTGAGGATTACTTCGAGTGGTGTCTTCGTTGGAACAAGCTGCAGTATTTTTTGGCCGAACAGCGAGCGATCCCACCGCGAACGATCCACGGAAGTGTTACCAGTCGTGAGGGGTATTCACAGGAGATTCGTGGAGCCAGCTTCTGGAGGCCAGCTCGTGTGCACAACTTGTAAAACTCGACAAGTCAGACTCGCGAAGAGGTTTGGCAAATTGACGGATATGGAGGTGGTCCGGTGACGGTCTACAATCCCTTCGTCACAACACACGGGAAGAGCCCGTACCATTGAGGCAAGTTGGCAGAAGCCGGGTCACCATCTAAGTTTTTTTCAGCTGTTCAATGTGGTGCTTGCTGGTTAAGATAAGCAGCCACCAAGGATTTGGGGATGTCACATTGGCGACGTTAACAGCGCCGATCGATTTCCAACGCAAGTAACTGAGCTGGGCAATCAACATGTTGACTTTGAAGGGTAAGCGACGCTTGCTGTGCGATGGAGGCACGCGGCGACATTTTCTACAGATCGGTGGGCTGGCACTGGGCGGGCTTTCCTTGCCCGACATTCTCCAGGCCGAGGCGCTGGCCGCACCGTCAAACGATGGCGTGTTTCCCAAGAGCGGAGGATTGGGGCACAAGGCGATCATTATGGTTTACTTGTCTGGTGGACCCTCGCACCAGGACATGTATGACCTGAAAATGGACGCCCCAGCTGAGATTCGGGGCGAGTTCAAACCCATTGCGACCAACGTGCCGGGAATCCAGATCTGCGAACACCTCCCGCGGTTGGCAAAAATGATGGACAAGGTCGCCATTATCCGTTCGCTCTACGGCGGCCCGGACCAACACGCCTCCGATATGTGCATGAGTGGTTACCCGATTTTTCAAGACAAACGACAATCGGGGCATCCTTCGTTGGGTTCTGTGGTTTCTCGAGTGAACGGCCCGGCGGAAGATGCGATGCCACCGTTCGTGAGTCTGTCACTCAAGACGAAACACGCACCCTATTCGAATCCGGGACTGCCCGGATTCCTGGGCGCCGCGCATGCTCCGTTCCAACCAGAGGGCCAAGGTGCGGCCTACCTGAAACTGGAAGGCATTACGCTCGATAGGTTGGCCGACCGTAAGGCTCTGTTGAACAGCGTCGATCGCTTCCGGCGAGAGGCCGATCGGGACACCAACCTGGAAGAGATGGACAAGTACAAACGGAGGGCATTCGAAATATTGACCTCCAGAAAACTAGTGGACGCCTTGGACGTCGAGCGGGAAGACTCGAAGCTGCGCGATCGATATGGCCGCGGTAGTTCCGCTGCAGCGTTCGGCGAAGATGCGGGACCTCACTGGATGGACCAGTTCCTCGTGGCCCGGCGACTGGTCGAAGCCGGCGTGCGCTGCGTGACCCTGTCGTTTGGCAGCTGGGACCGGCACGGGGCCAATTTTGAAAGGTTGCGCATCCAGCTGCCGCTATTTGACCAGGCCATCACCGCGTTGGTCCAAGACCTACACGATCGCGGTCTCCAGGATGATGTCAGCGTCATCGCGTGGGGAGAATTCGGACGCACGCCAAAAATCAACGCTGGCGCTGGCCGCGACCACTGGCCTCGCGCCTCCTGTGCGTTGCTGGCAGGTGGCGGCATGCGGATGGGACAGGTGATTGGTTCCACCAACCGTTTGGGTGAGGAACCTTTGGACCGACCAGTCCACTATCAGAATGTGTTTGCCACACTCTACCATCAGCTGGGTATTGATCCGCAAACGACGACTCTGCGCGACCGGTTGAATCGCCCCCACTATCTGCTGGAACATCGCCAGCCCATCAGCGAATTGATTTGATCATCGTCGCAAGGTTTCGTCGATCGGAACAGAATCGTCCAGTTCCGCAATTCGGCTCGAAGTCGGCGGTTGCCAGCGCCCTGGGAAGGGGACGGCGGCGTTCAGGCGGTCGAGCCGATTGGTCCTGAGTAGTGACACATCTGCGAGAAGCTGTTGCGGTTTCATGCGGCCTCGATAGATGATAGCAACTTGTCCCTGCTCATTCAGTAAAAAACTCGTGGGCGCGGCCAACGGCCGTTTCCGGATCACGAACTGACGTTGAATCTCGTCGAGATGTTGCGCCGTGGCGACATCTAACCATCCTAGCTCAAACGGAAATCCGATCCGCTCGGCAACCTGTCGCAATTGTCGCGCATCGGCAGCCTTCAGGAGAACTGCAACTGGCTCGACGTGAATTTCGCGTAGTACGCTCGCATATTGCCCAAGATCGTGCAATTCGGCCAAACAACTGGGGCAGGATTCTGATCAAACCGTGAGTAATACTGGGTGGCCGCGACGCTTCAGCATATACTGTTGCTTACCGTCGAGATCCGTGTAGGAAAGATTTGTGTTGGTGGGAACCGGATCGGTCAGGACCAAACGCGCCGCCGCTGGAGAGATCGGCGCCACGCCACCAGGTTCGAGCTTTAATTGTTCTCTCATCTGCGTCACTAACTGACCGCGGCCATTCCCCTGCACGAGCCGATACGCGGAGTCCAGCTGCAGGCCCATGAAGCTCTCGGTTTGGCCATTTGGCCAACGGACGCGTACGTCATCAATCTTGTCATGCGGTCCCAGGCCAAAGTGAATACGCTTACTCGATTGTCCGAGGTACCCTTCGCCGGCGCGCAGTGTTTTTGCAATTACGCGAGTTGACTCCGCAAAACGCAATTCCACCCGGGCACCGATTGCGTCTCGGTTGACGCCGGTGCCTTGCAGCAGAATAGAAATGAAATGGTTCGTAGACTGGAGGTTGTTCCTCAAGAGCCGAACCTGCGGACTGGTCCGGTTGATCACCCACAAGTCCAGGTCACCGTCGTGATCCCAGTCGACACGCGCGATGGCCCGGCCGTCATCTTCGTGATTCAAGCCCACCGCCAACGAGACATTGGCGAAGCTCGGTGAACCATGGCCGATGTTGAGAAAGCAGCAATTGCGTTCGTGGCCGCTCCAGGAGTAACCGGATTTGGCCAATCGGCCGATGCGCAGCCACGCGTCACGGTAATCGTCGGCGGGTTGCTCGGAATTTGCGGTTTCCGGAGATTGCGACATGACCTGCCGCCAGTAGAGGCTTCATAAATCGTCCTGGCGATCACCCGTTTGGTAGCCGTTGGCAACGATTAAGTCCATGTGCGAATCGTTATTGACGTCGGCAAAGATCGAACCTCAGGCCCACCGTCCCATGGAAACTCCCGCGGAGTCAGACACGTCTTGAAACGTGCCGTCGCCTTGGTTCATGAACAGCGAGTTGCCTCGCGCGTGGCGTTGCACCTTCCGTCGCGTATCGGCAACTGAGTCGGGCCTGAAATGGGGTTGAAAAGCGATCCGTCCGCCGGCCGAGGAGTACATGTTGCCGACGTAGAGATCCATCCAACCATCCCCGTTGGCATCTCCCCAGGCGAACTGATAGTCATTTTTAATCCCCATCCGGCGACGTCAATAACGCCAGCAGGGGTCTTTTTTATTTTAGTAGTGCTCGAAGTCATTTTTTAGTAGGCGCTTGCTGGGTGACTTCAAGGGATTTCAGTTGATTTCGGTTGGAATTTCGAGCCGTGACGCTCATTTGGCCCGTCCGTATTGAGCCACGCTTGGCAGCGCGCAATCGAGCGTTGGAATTTCAGCAGTTTTGCCGGGATTCGGCAGAATTACTTGGATTTGCCACGGCTCCCGGTTCCCCAAGACAGACGCGCACCGCGACCGTAACGGTCAACAGGGACCATCAGGATTGCCTGGCAACACAGCTAGACGATGACAATTCCGGACCGTGGATGTAACGTTTGAAATGCCAAGCAAGGCCAGCCTTGACTAGTACTAAGTCCGCTTTGCGGCACTTTTTACGGAATTGCGCACCACACACGTTTAGGTTGCTCAAACTCCGATACTCGAACTTATGGCGAGATAGACTGGAGTCATCATCCAATTGATGAAGTGAATCGCGAACGCTAGGCATCGGGTGGTTTGGCCAGTCTATTTGTGTCGTCAACTCATACGTTTCTTGAGAATCCAAAATAACCACCGATTTTGGAAGATACCGCAGCATGCCCCTGTCGAGTGGTCCGGCGGAGCCGTGAAGCCTCGCGATCACGTTTTTTTTTGGGGGGGGAGGACGACCGAACTAACGAAGGATTCTGACGCGAACCGTAATTAAGCCACCTAGATGCCCCGATTGGGGGGCTAACACCGATGAATGCCGGAAACTGCTATGGTTTGGTGAGCCATTTCCGGATCTCACCGCCATGCCAGAGTCGCGTTTTCAGACCGCGGAAATTCTTGGCGGGGTCGCCGCAGCCCTAGAGTGACGATAACTCGCGCGGAAAAGTGCAGAATGTCGCGACAGACAGCAGGGCAGTTCCGCGATGCACTCAACGCCAGAGCAGCCACTGCCGGCCACGACAAACGTGAGCAGCTTTCGCTTCTCAGCGGGGTCGTTCTCGATATCGGCTTCTTCCAGCACGCCAACAATGGCATTTCGTAATCTAATCGCATCTCCCAGGTACTTGAACGCGATCGCATGTTCCTGCATGCCGAGCACCAGGCCGTAGTTTAGTTTTGTGCCGAGGCTGAGAACCAAATGGTCATATGGCAACTCCATCGTCCGCGGTCGAAAACCTGGACCTAAGGTGACTGTCTTGCGCTGGAGGTCGACGGTTTCGATTTGGCGGGTGTGCAAATGAGCCCGCTTGGCCAGACGGCGAATCGGCGAGATGACGTGTAACGTGCCAATCGTCCCGGAGATCACTTCGGGAAGTAGAGGCTGGAAAACAATGTAATTTTCGAGATTGACCAACGTCACGTCGATCCGGTTTCGTTCCGCAGAGCGCATGACCCACTCGAGATACTTGGCCGTATAGACGCCGGCAAAGCCACCACCCAAGATAACGACGTTTGTGTTTTCGTTCGGCACGCTGGCGGTTCTTTGATATGTGGACCTATAACTCTAGGCAGACTCCACGATTCTCTATCGGATCCTTGCCGCGATCAATCGGTCGAGTCTGACGCTCTGCGTCGTAGATATTGGGCTCGGAAGCATCCATGATTGGGGAGACTGTGGAAAGGCTTGATGTAGTGACGGTGGATTGGATCCTAGCGCGGCTAGGACGGAGAGCGTCGGGTTGTTTGTTCCCACGCGGAGCGTGGGAACGAGCCTGTATCATCGAAGGTGATTTAGGGCAGTGTCGAGCGGGAGCTCGCCGGCGGTGGCGGGAGGGTCAGCTGATGGTTGGCTTCGCGTGATTCCCGGAGGTATTGTTTCAACAGTCCGTAAGTGGAGCGGAAGCCGGACTCATTGGCCAGAGTTTTAAAGCGGGGATCGTTTTGGACGGTGTCAAAGCGCTGGAGGGTCTGAGTTAGCGATAGTGACGACGGATGCCCGGCACGTGCAAAGACTTCGGCGGGCATCGCTAGATAAATTTTCCACTGCGCATCGAGCCTTTGGTACAGCTCCGGTGCGATTGTGGCCAGTTGATTTCTTATGGTGTCGGCCTCGTTACTGGTCCATTCGGGTGGTACCGGCGCGCTGTGCCCGACGGTGGTTGCCAAAGGGTGTGGAGGCTTGGTGCGCAGGGCAACCTTGTCTATCAATTGCAGAGCGGACGCAGGCACGGTCGCTGGTTGCCCCGGCCCCGGACTTTGGTAATACGCAGCATTGGCAAGATGCTCAATGCGAATGACCGAACCATCAATCGAGACACCTGCAAACGCGCCACGACTTCGTGAGTAGGAAAAGATTTCCGACTTGAGCCGCGCATCGGTCGACGCCGACGCCTTGCGGCCCAGCGGCCCTGCGGCTACCGCGGCATCGGCGCCGATCGTAAAGGTGCCCGACAAGAGCCCTTGAACACTCTTGCGTGAGGTGAATACGAGCACGACATCCGTCGACTGCACGCCGATTTGCCAGCCGATGTTGCCGCCGGTGAGTGAGATGAATACAGGTGCTTGCCAGTTGTTTTGTTCGTCGCGCACCAGTAACAGGCCCTTGCCGTGTCGCGCGCCAACGATGAAGCCCCCTTTGATGACATCGGGAATAATTGCGATGCCATACGCCTCAGACAATAATGACTCGGGTATTTGCGGCAAGGCCACCGACATCATCTCGTCGAACACGATCGACGCCGCTTGTACCGATTCTTCTTGGAGCTGGGCCGAAGATTTGGAAATGTTGAGCATCAGCACCACGAAGAAGGTGGTCCACCGGAGAGGTTTGGTGAGCCTCATCGTCACGGAGAATTGGCTGGCGTTTTGGGTGGAACCGGGGTCGTTGTGCCGTCGGGAGCGAGTCCGGCTGTGAACTCCGCCAGGAGATAGTGCAGCGAAATCTCCAGTTGGCGGGCGGATTGTTGGGTAAGCTCTGGTTGGCCCATCAGTTCCTTCAACGACTCGTCGGGAGTGAGATGATGATCCCCCATCGGCTCGTGAATAATGGCGAACGCATCGTCGGTGGGTAGCGAGAACATGACCTCATCAGCGTCGACGTGCAATCGGCTATCTTCGACGTGATTCGGCGGCAACCATTGCACCTTGCTGACAACGTTGCCAAAGTCGTCTGGCTCTTCACGATCCATCATCCAAACCAATGAGGCTAAACGTCCGTTTTGGCCGTCTATCAGGATCGCATACCGGAGGACCATCTGCTGATTCTTCTCCTGCCAATGGGCCGAAACCGGCGTATCGATCAAGGCCATCGTTTCCGATCGGGCCACCAATGTCACCATTTGCTCGCGTTTGTGAAATTCGCGCAGGAGGACATGCTCGAACATGTTCAGGCGACCCCCCAGTTTCTTGTATGTCTTGGGGGTGACGATTGTATTGTTGCCGTGGATTTTCATGGAACTACCTACGGCGACGTTTCCCAAACGGAACGGTGGTCCATTGTCGGTTGTATTCCTGATAACATTCGCCAAAATGGCACTGCTGATGAGTCTTGCCATCTTGATGTAGCTTTTTGAAATGTCATCCAGGTCGCCAGCGCATACGCGAGGGTGACTTTGGATGATTAAGTGTGACCAATTGGCTGGGGGCTCAGCGTTGATAACCGCACCCGGCTCGATCAGCGAAAGTGGCCGCGGTTGGATGTCGTATTGAGGCTGAAACGACTCCGCACAGACTCCCACGGTCGCCGTGAAGATCATCAGCAGGCTCAGTGCGGGCTCCCGGAGGCTCGACAACTTCGCTAACCTTGATTGTGTCGCAAGAACAGTGGTTAGACGGTCCATTTCGTTTTTCCCAATGTTACTAGGGGCCTTTCTGAACTTTTTTCCGAGGACTGTAGCATTCTCGCGGAGTATACGCTGTGGGAGTTAGGAGGGAAAAGTGATTCGGTGGAGCGCCTTAAAAAGCTGATACGAGCGAGGAGTTTTCCGCGTTTTCACGGAATTTAATCGCTAGCAGAACGGTTTCGCTCGATCGCTGACCCCGCTAGAACAACTCCCCTGAATCGCATTAAAATAGACAAGGCTGGAAGCTTGGAGCGAGCTGTAGGTCTGGGTTTCGGGACGCTCGCAATTTGGCAGAGAAAACAATAGAATCGGTCGTTCACTGGAAGAGAACCTCAGAATGAAGAATATGGACGTTATTGCTACGTTACCGTCAGGTTTGGTTTCGACCGACGTAGCCATTGCCGCTAGCCGTGCTGGCGCCCGCGGGTTTATCCGGTTTCATACCGACGATACCGCAGCGGAATGGGGCGAATCAGTTCAGCGGCTGATTCGATTCACCGGCGAGGCTTTTGGCGTGGTGGTTGATTACCGATGCGCTTCGCCTGCCCCGGATTTCCCCGTTCTCGATATATTTGGCCGGGATATCCTTCCTCAATGCCGTGGCCAGTTGAAATGGGTGTGGTTAGAGGGGGATCCCTTGGAGCGGTGGTCACCGACGATTGCCGCGCTAAAAGAGTTGGGTTTGGAAGTCTTTGTCACGGCGACTCAGCTGGAGGAATTCGCAGTTGCTCAGCGAATCGGTACCGACCACGTCATTCTCAGGGGCAATGAGTCTGGGGGGAGTGTGGGCGAAGCCACGACGATGGTCCTGGTGCAGCATTGGCAACGATTCCGCGACACGCAGGCTGAGTCGGATGTGCCCAGGGCATGGGCTCAGGGGGGCGTTGGTCCGAATACGGCGGCGGCATGTCGTGTTGCGGGGGTGGATGGGTTGGTCGTCGATTCCCAGTTGTTACTGGCCAAGGAAGCAGCCCTGACCGCGGGAGAGCGGCGGTATGTTGAATCCTTTGATGGCAGCTTATCTCGTTACTTGGGCGGGCAATTGGGCGTTGGCCATCGCATCACCTTCCAGCCAGGGTCTCGTTTAGGCGAGGAGCTTGGTGCGATTGCGGATCGATTGGCTGCGGCCGGGCAGCCCTGCGAGGAAGTCCAAAGGGAGTGGTGCAGCCAGCTTAGGGCGGCGATCGCCAATGACTCTGATTGGCGATTGCATTGGATCGGCCAAGACGCGTCTTTTGCCAAAGGTCTTGCGAAGTCGTATATCACGGTGGGTGGAATCATCCAGGCGATCTGCCGCGGGGCGGAAGAAAACATTCGTCTTGCGCACCAGCATCAGCCGCTGGCGTCGGAATCTCCGTTGGCCACCAGCCATGGCACACATTATCCCATTCTCCAGGGGCCGATGACGCGCGTCAGTGACACGGCGGAGTTTACCCGTTGTGTCGCCGAAGACGGGGGGCTGCCCTTTTTGGCGTTGGCCCTGATGCGTGGACCGGAAACTAAAGTCCTGCTGGAGGAAACACGCGATCTGTTGGGAAGCCGACCTTGGGGCGTCGGCCTTTTGGGATTTCTACCACCGGAAATACGCCAGGAGCAAATCAAAGCGATTAAGTCTGTCCAGCCACCACTGGCGCTCATCGCTGGCGGCCGGCCGGACCAGGCTCGAGAGCTGGAAGCCCAGGGCATCCCGACCTACCTGCATGTTCCTTCGCCGGGATTGATGCGGATGTTTCTGCGCGACGGCGCCACGCGATTCATCTTTGAGGGTCGCGAATGCGGCGGACACGTTGGCCCGCGCACCAGCTTTGTTCTCTGGGAAACGGCGGTCAATGTATTTCTGGAACATCTCGGTCCCTCCTCGCGGGGTGATCAGCTGCATGTCGTTTTCGCAGGCGGAATTCACGATGCCGTATCGGCCGCGATGGTGGCGGCCATCGCAGCACCGCTGGTTCAGCGGGGCGTCAAAATCGGCGTGCTCATGGGGACCGCTTACTTGTTTACCGAGCAGGCGGTTGCCTCAGGGAGCATTGTTCCACGCTTTCAGGATGAGGCGTTGAAGACCGACAACACGGTCCTGTTTGAAACTGGTCCTGGCCATGCTATCCGTTGCCTGCCGACGCCGTACTTCGACGACTTCCAGGAGCAAAAGGCCCAGCTGCGAGACTCGGGCAAGACGCATGAGGAAATCGTCAAGGCACTTGAGTGGATGAATATCGGTCGGTTGCGTGTCGCCTCCAAGGGACTGGAACGAACCAGTCATTCCTCGGGTGGTCTTCGTAACTTGGAATCGGTTTCCGACGACCAGCAGTATCAGCGCGGAATGTACATGATTGGCCAGGTTGCTTCGATGCATGATAAGGTGACGACGATCGCCGAGTTGCATGGGCAGGTAAGCCAGGGCGGCACGGCGGTAATTGCGACGGTCGCTGACGAAATCCGTCGCCGTACGCCAGCCAAAGCAGCGGAGCCGAAGCCATGTGACGTGGCCATTGTGGGCATGGCCTGTAATTATCCGGGCGCGCCGAACATGCGGCAGTACTGGGAGAACATCCTGCAGCGAAAAGAGGCGATTACGGAAGTCCCGCGCGACACCCATTGGGACTGGACGCTGTATTACGACCCGGACCCGTTAGCGAGAGATCGCATCATTTCCAAATGGGGTGGTTTTCTAGGCGACGTACCGTTCGATTCGTTTCGCTACGGCATTGCCCCGAGAAGCGTTCCGGTGATCGAGCCGCTGCAGCTGTTGCTGCTGGAGGCCGTGCGTCTGGCATTGGATGACGCGGGGTACACCCATCGCCCCTTCGATCGGGAGCGTACGGCAGCGATCCTCGGTATCGGCGGAGGTGGCAGTCCGATGGGGGTCGCGTATGGATTTCGCTCTTGTCTGCCGCTGATTGACAGCGTCGAGGGCGCGCCCTGCTCGTCGGCAGAAGTGATGAAGGCATGTGAAGACCTGATGCCGGAATGGACCGAGGATTCCTTCCCGGGATTCTTGATGAATGTGGCAGTGGGGCGCGTAGCGAATCGGTTCAATTTTGGGGGTTCCAACTACGCCATTGATGCGGCGTGTGCTTCCTCCTTGTCAGCTGTGCACGCGTGCATTCGCGAGTTGGAACAAGGAACTACCGATCTGGCGGTGGCAATGGGTGCCGATACGGTGCAAACGCCGTATTCTTACATGGCGTTTAGCAAGACACATGCGTTGTCGGCGCGAGGCAAATGCAGTCCGTTCGACGCCGAAGCCGACGGGATCGTGTTGAGCGAGGGAATCGGTGCGGTGATTCTCAAACGGTTAGAAGATGCGGAGCGCGATGGTGATCAAATCTATGCCGTGATTCGCGGGATTGGTTCGTCGAGTGACGGCAAAGACAAGGGTTTGACGGCACCCAATGCGGCTGGGCAACTGCGTGCCTTGCGACGTGCCTATGATAAAGCAGGAATTTCTCCAGCGCGGGTGGGATTGATCGAAGCGCATGGGACCGGCACGGTCGTCGGCGATCGTACCGAATCGCTCGCTTTGACAACCGTCATGCAAGAGTCGGGCGCGGATCTCCAGTCGTGTGCCTTGGGATCGGTTAAGTCCATGATTGGGCACAGCAAGTGTGCAGCAGGCATCGCCGGCTTGATCAAAACGGCCCTGTCGCTGCACCACAAGGTACTGCCGCCGACGCTGGTGAACCAACCCAATCCGACCGCAAAGTTCGAAGAATCGGCGTTGTATTTAAATACGCATCCGCGACCTTGGGTGCATGGCCACCAGCGGCCTCGCTGCGCTGGTGTCAGCGCTTTCGGTTTTGGCGGAACGAACGTACATGTCGTGTTGGAAGAGTACGCGGATGAATTCACATTAGCAAATTCCCAGCCGACGACATGCCAATGGCCAACCGAGTTATTTGTTTGGCGAGCAGCCGACCGCGACCAGTTGAGAGAGCAAGTCGCCAAACAGCTCGCCGACCTACAAGCTGGGGCCAGACCCGAGCCGGCTGATTATGCCGCTTCGTTGTGGAATGTTGCCAGTCGCTCGCCGGCCTCATGTACATTGGGCATAGTGGCGGGCGGGATCGACGAACTCGTTGCCAAGATGCAGACGGCGCTGGACGAGATAGCCACCGGCAAGTCCCACATGGCAGCTCCCAGTGGGATTTATTTTTCAGCGGAGGCAGAATCACACGATGGCAAAGTGGCGGTCTTGTTCCCAGGCCAAGGGTCCCAGTATCCGAACATGCTCGGTCAGCTTGCCATACAGTTTGACGAGGTTCGGGAGGCCTTCGATAACGCCACGACGACACTTCAGGATTGTTTGGAATCACCATTAGGCCGTTACGTTTACCCGCGATCAACGTTCACCGACGAAGAAAAAAATCGTGTTGCGACCGAATTGGCCAGGACCGACGTGGCCCAGCCGGCCATCGGAGCGGCAAGCGTCGGATTGTATCGGCTGCTAAGTCGGTGCGGATTAAACGCCGGTATGGTAGCTGGACATAGCTACGGTGAATACGTTGCGCTGTGGTGCGCTGGTGCAATTACGGCCGAGCAACTGACCAAACTTTCCCATCGCCGGGGACAGCTGATTCGCGAGGCGGCTGGTGATCGGACGGGTGGCATGGCCGCGGTGGCTGCCGATGACGTCACCGTGAAAAATTTGTTGCAAGATGGCCACGAGGTTGTATTGGCCAACTTGAATGCGCCAAATCAAACGGTGATTGCCGGTCCAATCGAGGCACTTGAAAAAGCGGTTACCTACCTGAGCTCACAAGGCTTGCGGGCCAAACGGCTCGATGTTTCCTGTGCGTTTCATTCGCCGTGGATTGCGGACGCGGCCGATCCACTGGCCGAAAGCCTCCAGGCTTGCCCGTTCCAAACCAC
>Ga0310121_10001284_pt1 | contig 26067 bp, 21 predicted proteins | sample CB27_Tmax_986_MG_FD_203504 | JGI IMG/M metagenome (GOLD analysis project Ga0310121, IMG submission 203504) | Marine microbial communities from Western Arctic Ocean, Canada - CB27_Tmax_986 | ecosystem: Environmental > Aquatic > Marine > Oceanic | place: Canada: Western Arctic Ocean | collected...
TCTCGAAGGGCCCCAGCACCTCCGTCTGGGCGTCGATCAAATAGACCCGGTAGAGCAAGTCGACGAAATGACGCACCCTCCAGACGCCGTCATTCACGATGAGGTAGACGGGCACCCGTCGCGCCCGCAGCATCGCCTTGACCCCGGCCACCTCGAAGGGCCCCACGCTGCCGTCGGAGCTGCGGTGTCCTTCGGGGAAGATCAGCAGGCTGTGGGGCAGCTCACGGCCACCCTTCATGATGGCCTTGAGTGATCCGCTTGAGTCTCGCTCGGGTTGGATGAGCGGGGAGCCCAGGAGGCGAATGGTGGAGGAGACGAGGGGGATGAAGCGGCCGTAGCGGGTGCGCGCCACGTAGGCAGGGACCCGCGGCTGGCTCAGGATCGACACCTGCAGGACATCCGTTAGCGCCTGGTGGTTGGCGATGATGGCGATGGGCGTCGCGGTGGGCAAGACACCACGCCGCCGGAACCGCGCTCCCCCCAGCGTCAGCAGGGCAAAGATCCCCCGGGCCATGGTCCTCATGTAGACGCTGGTCAGGGGGAACCGCAGCCGCGGCCAGATCGACACCGCCGGGAGCACGGCCCGGGGGAGGAAGGCGCGCGCGGTGCGCAAGAGGAGAAAGGCGACCTTGTCGGGCTCCGGCTTCCGGGCGAGCTCGGCCAGGGCGTCGCGGATGATCTCCTCTCGGGCGGCTTCGTCAGGAGGTGGCCCGGGAGCGCTTGCCTCCTCGCCGGCGGTCGAGGGAGACGCTGGCCGCAGCAGGCGAGGGATGAGATCGCGAGCCAGCTTCCTCCCGAACGCCCGCAGGTCGGCTTCGTATTGGAGCGGGTCGAGCGTCGAAAGGCCTGGCTTCAGCGCCAGCATCGACACGCCCAGCCTCCGGGCCGTGTTCCGCAGGCGTTCGTCGGCGCTCTCCGCGATGAGCAGGACCCGTGGCGCCTTCTCGAGTGTCGCGGCGTACTCCACAACCTCCAGGCCACCGCGAAAGTTGCTGCCGCTGAGCGAGGGAAGGCCCAGATCGGTGACGAGGAAGAACGGATCCGCTTTTTCGCCGAGGCGGCCGGCCTCGCGTCGGGCGGCTCTGGCATCCGCGGCCTCGATGACCTGGAAGCCGCTGGCGGAGAGCTGCTCCCCGACGAGGCGCAGGACGTCGGCCTCGTCGTCCACCAGCAGGACCGACGGCCCCTCCGGGATCTCTTCGAGGCCCAGCTCCTCGAGGGGCTCCTCCTGGCTCGACACGGGCGAAGGAACGCTCAGCGAGGCCTCGAGGACGGCGCTGGCCTCGCGTCGGTCCTCGTCCATCCGTCGGGCGAGGTCCAGCATGAGAGCCTCGGGGTTGATGCCGTCCTCGAGGGTCTCCAGCGCGAGGTCGCGGGTGCCCACCTTGCTCGGAGCGACCTGCGCCACGTGGAAGCTGAAGTGGCCTTCTTGCAGTCGCACCATCCGCTCGAGAACCGAGGTGATCCGTCCGCGAACGGCATCGTTCCGTACGGAGGCAGGCAGCTTCAGCTGCTCTCCGTCGACGGGTGAGATTGTCTGGAAGACGCCCCGCGACGAGCCGCCGTCGTGGGGGACGCCTACGATCTGCCGGGGGGCCGATCGGGTGGAACTCGTCACGAACGGCTCAAACTTCATCCGGGGCTACGACCCGGACACCGGGAAGGAGCCGTGGAGACTGGGGGCAGCTCGCAGATCACCGCCCCCACCCCAATCTTCGAGGAGGGCCTCATCGTCGTCGCCAGCGGCCGCCGGCCCGAGAAGCCCATCTTCGTGCTTCGGCCCGGCGCCTCCGGGGACCTGACGCTCGGCGACGGCGAGACCTCGAACGACCACGTCGTCTGGAGCCTCGAGGGCAAGGGCTCCTACATCCCCACGCCGCTGGTCTATCGCGGGCATCTCTACGTCCTCCAGAACCAGGGCATTCTCGACTGCTACGAGCTGGAGACGGGCAAGGAGATCTACCGCAAGCGCATTCCCCACCAGGGAAGCGGCTTCAGTGGATCGCCCGTGGCCGCCGTCGGTGTCGTCTATCTCCCCAGCGAGCCCGGCGACATCTTCGCGGTCAAGGCAGGGCCGGAGTTCGAGCTCCTGTCCCGAAACCCGTTGGGCGAGCTCCTCATGTCCACGCCGGCTCTTTTCGACGGCATGATGTACGTCCGGGCCCACCACCACGTCTACGCCATCGGGCGCTGATGCGAAACGGGTAGACGACGTCGTTGCGTATCGATCGGGCGGATTCGCGTGTATGATCCGCACGTCCGTCGTCGTCGGATCGAGACGCCGCGCTGGCGTCCCCCAGGAGAGAGCCATGGAAAACGAGCCCAGGTCGCCCCGTTCACGCCGAGAGTTCATCGCCACCGGAGCCGCGACCGCTGCGGCCTTCTCGGCCTCTCCGTTCGTGCGCACCGGCGCCGCCCAGGAGGCTCCAATCAAGGTGGGCGTCGTCGGCACCGGAGGCCGCGGGACCGGCGCCTGTGCCAATGCCCTCGTGGCCGATGACGCGGTCGAGCTGGTGGGCATGGCGGACATCGCCCCGGACCGAATCACCTGGAGCCTGGATCGCCTTCGCAATCACCGTGACCTCCAGGACCCGGCGTTTCAGAAAAGGATCAAGGTCACCGAGGAGACGACGTTCTCCGGGACCGGCGCGTACAAGGAACTGATGGCCATGGACCTGGACTACGTGATCCTGGCGGCGCCTCCCGGGTTCCGGCCGCTTCACTTCGCCGAGGCCGTGGAGCGGGGCCTGAACGTGTTTGCCGAGAAGCCGGTGGCCACCGATCCGACCGGGTGCCGGGCGATCCGGGGGACTGCCGAGGAGGCGAGGCGGAAGGGGTTGAGCGTCGTCGTGGGGCTCAACTACCGCCACGATCTGGGGGCGATGGAGCTGGTCAAGAGAGTCCACGACGGGGCATTGGGCGAGATCGTCGCCGGCAACATGCATCGCATGGGCGGATCGCTGTGGCACAGGGGCTCCTATCCCCAGTGGACGCCCCTCGAGTACCAGTGCCGCAACTGGTACTACTACTGTTGGCTCGGCGGGGACCAGATCGTGGAGCAGGTCATCCACCAGATCGATCTGATGAACTGGGTGATGGGGGCGACACCGGTGAGCGCGCTGGGCCAGGGTGGTCGCCTGAAGCGCACGGGTCCCCGGTGGGGCAACATCTTCGACCACATGTCGGTGACCTACGAGTATCCCGGCGGCGTCGAGGTCCAGGTGCTCCTGCGCCAGTGGGCCGACTGCGCGAGGCGGAACGACAACAAGGTGGTCGGCACCCTGGGCTCGACGGACAATCGGCGCAGCATCACCGGCGCCAACCCGTGGGAGTATGAGCCCTCCGATGACAAGCGGGCCAAGGCCACGGTGTACGAGCACATGGAGCTGATCCAGAGCATCCGCCAGGGGTCGGCCCGGTCCGACCTGCTCGATTTCGCCATCGACGGCACACTCACCACCATCATGGGGCGCGAGTCGGCGTACACCGGCCAGGCCGTCACCTGGGACGAGATCAGCGCTTCGGGTCTGGACCTGTTTCCGAAGAGCTACCCGAACGGCGCCCCGCCGGATCGACCCGTGCCGGTCCCGGGCACGCCTCGAGCGGTGTGAGGAGCTAGCCGACCATCTTGTCGGGACGCACCCACGCGTCGAAGTGCTCGGCGTCCACGAGACCGAGCTCGAGGGCGGTCTCTCGGAGCGTTTGCCCTCGTTCGTGCGCCACCCGGGCGATCCGGGCTGCGTCGTCGTACCCGATGTGTGGCGTGAGCGCCGTGACCAGCATGAGCGAGCGCTCCACGTTCCCCCGGATGCGCTCCGTGTTCGGCTCGAGCCCTTCGGCGCAGCGCACCCGGAAGCTCTCGCAGCCGTCCGCCACGAGTCGGCAGCTCTGGAGCAGGTTGTGGGCGATGACCGGCAGGAAGGCGTTCAGCTCGAGCTGGCCGCTCATCCCGGCAATGTTGACCACGACGTCGTTGCCCATGACCTGAGCCGCGGCCATGGTCAGGGCTTCGGACTGCGTTGGGTTGATCTTCCCCGGCATGATCGAGCTGCCTGGCTCGTTCGCCGGGATCCTGATCTCGCCGATCCCGGCGCGGGGACCCGAGGCCAGAAGACGCACGTCGTTCGCGATCTTGTTGAGGGAGGCGGCCACCGTCTTGAGGGCCCCGTGAGCGAAGACCACCGCGTCGCGCGACGCCAGGGCCTCGAAGTTGTTGGGAGCGGTCACGAACTCCTCGCCGGTGAGCTCCGAGAGCTTGCGGGCCACTCTCTCTCCCAGCTCTGGATGGGCGTTCAGACCGGTGCCCACCGCCGTGCCGCCGATGGCCAGCTCCCGGAGGTGGGGCAGGGCCATCTCGAGGCGAGCCACCCCGTGGTCGAGCTGATCCACCCAGCCGGAGATCTCCTGGCCGAGGGTGAGGGGAGTGGCGTCCTGGAGATGAGTGCGTCCGATCTTCACCAGGTCCCGGTGGGCGTCGGCCCTGGCTCGAAGGGTCTCCCCGAGGGCCCGAACGGCCGGGATCACCTGGCGTCCCAAGGCATCCACGGCGGCCACGTGAAGGGCGGTGGGGAAGACGTCGTTCGTCGACTGTCCGAGGTTGACGTGGTCGTTGGGATGAACGGGACTCTTCTCTCCCCGCCGCCCTCCCAGGATCTCGCTGGCACGGTTGGCGAGCACCTCGTTGACGTTCATGTGGGTCTGGGTGCCGGACCCGGTCTGCCAGATCACCAGGGGGAACTCATCCCCGTGGCGCCCCCCGAGGACCTCGTCTGCGGCGGCGACGATGGCCTGGCCGTTCTCCGCATCCAGGACGCCCAGCTCCACGTTCACGAGAGCGCAGGCTTTCTTGACGAGCACGAGTGCCTGGATCAGGGCATTCGGCATCCGCTCGTGCGAGATCCTGAAGTTCTCCAGCGAACGCGCCGTCTGGGCCCCGTAGAGTCGGTCGGCGGGCACCTCCACCGTACCGAGGGAGTCGCGCTCCGTGCGGGTCGGGCCAGGCTCGGGCGTGGGCGGCATGGTGGGCCTCCTCGAGAATCACATCCACCCCGACCGGTGGCCGTGGTGGAGACTCAAGGATAGGGCGCCCGCGCCGTCAGCGATAGATGTCGACGCCCTTGGGGATCCGGCGCGCGACGCCCGTGCTCCGCGCGGCCCTCGAGACCGCATGGGCCACCTCGGTGGCCACGGTCCGGTTGAAGACGCTCGGGACGATGTCGTCGGGAGAGAGCTCCTCGTCCGTGACGATCTCCGCGATGGCCTGCGCAGCGGCCGTCTTCATCTCGTCGTTGATGCAGCTGGCACGGGCGTCCAGGGCGCCACGGAAGATCCCCGGAAAGGCCAGGACGTTGTTGATCTGATTGGGATAGTCGCTGCGACCCGTGGCCATCACGCTCACGAGGCCCTCCGCCTCCTCGGGCATGATCTCCGGTGTCGGGTTGGCCATCGCCTGGATGTCGTCGCGGTGCAGCAGGCCCGGGGCGGAGAGGCCGAGGAACATGTGGGCCCCGCGAATCGCCTCTTGCACGCTGCCGGTCTCTTGCTCCGGATTGGTGTTCTCGACGAACCACCGCTTCGCCGGGTTGTTTCCGACGTCCCGTCCCCGGTGGATCGTGCCCTGGCGATCGCACACGACGATGTTGCCGAATCCGAGACGCTGCAGGGCTCGAACGCAGGCCCATCCCGACGCCCCCGCACCGCTCGTCACCAGCTTCATGTCCTGGGGCTTCTGCCACGTGAGCCTGAGCGCGTTGAGTGTGGCGGCCAGGACGGCGATGGCCGTGCCGTGCTGATCGTCGTGGAACACCGGGATGTCGAGCTGCTCCTCCAGCTGCTGCTCGATGGTGAAGCAGCGGGGCGCCGAGATGTCCTCGAGGTTGATGGCTCCGAAGGTGGGGCAATCGCCTTGCAGATAAAGATGATCTCGTCCGGGTCCTGGGTGTCGAGGCACAGGGGAAAGGCGTCGACGCCGGCGAACTTCTTGAAGGCAATCGCCTTGCCCTCCATCACGGGCATGGCCGCCTCCGGCCCGATGTTGCCGCGGCCCAGGACCGCGCTTCCGTCCGAGACGACCGTCACGGAGTTGCGCGGAATCGTGAGCGCGTGCGAGATCTTCGGATCCGCCTCGATGGCCTTGCACACCCGGGCGACCCCCGGAGTGCAGGCCATCGAGAGGTCGGAGCGGGTCTTGAGGGCCACCTTGGAGTGGATCTCGAGCTTGCCGCCCAGGTGCATCAGGAAGGTGTCGTCCGAAACGGACTCGAGCACGAGATCCTCGATCGCTCGGATGGCGTCGATGATCCTCTGCGCGTGCTCGGTGGAGGCGCACTCGACGGTGTAGTCGCGGACGCTGCGCCTCCCCTGGATGTGCACGGGATCGATGGCTTGAATCACGCCGCCCTGCTCACCGATCGTCGCCGCGACCTTAGCAATCCGAGCGGCCTCACGGGTGTAGTCGACCCGAAGCGTAATCGCATACTGCGAGCTGATGGTCGTCTCGGATGTCCGCTCTGCGTCGTTCCCCATGTGTCGCCCTACCTCCAAGAGTCGATGAGCTGCCATGCTGACACAGGCCTCGACGGTCGCGCCATGAGCCGTTCGGCTCTGTCGCAAAAGGCCTTGACATCTCCGCCCGTGCTCTCGATCCTGAGACGGACCCACGGCTGGTGGGAAAGGAGTGCTCTGTGGATCCGACGCAGCCTCCGAGCTCCGATGAGCTCCAGTTCGACAAAGCCGAGGTCGCCGAAGAGAGCCCCGGTCCGCTCGCATGTCACGCCTGTCAGCGGTCGCTCTACGACGCGTACTTCGAGGTGAACGGACAGCCGAGCTGCGAGAAGTGCCGCTACGACGTCGAGAGCGAGCAGGCCCGTGGGTCCGGGGCGGCGCGCTTCGGCCGGGCGTTCGTGGGCGGCGGCAGCGGGGCGCTCGTCGGCGCCGGCGTCTACTATGGCGTCCTGGCCCTCACGGGATTCGAGGTCGGGATCGTGGCCATTCTCGTGGGCTTCCTGGTCGGGGCGGGTGTCCGGTGGGGCTCTCGGGGCCGAGGCGGATGGGCCTATCAGAGCCTGGCGATCGCCCTGACGTACGTGGCGATCGTCGGGACGTACGTCCCCCTCGTCTTCCAGCAGCTGGGGGAGATGGACGACACCGAGGTGACGGAGAGTCAGGCCGTCAATGCGGTCCCGGAGGCGGCACCGGCTGCACCGGCGGGACAAGCGGAGGAAGGCCAGTTCGTCGGCGACGAAGCCTTCTCTGAAACGAGCGGTGAGGTCGCCCTCTCGGATGACATGCCGGACGTCACGGCCGGCGAAGCGCTGGTCGGGCTGCTTCTCTTCGGCCTCTTCATGCTCGCCCTTCCGTTCCTCGGCGGCTTCGAGAACATCATGGGTCTCGTCATCATCGGCATCGGGCTCTACCAGGCCTGGGTCATGAACAAGCGTCAGCCGCTGCTCATCGAAGGGCCGTTCCAGGTGGGAAGACCTCCCCGGCGTGCCTCGGCCTCCGTAGATTCCGCCGCCACGTGAGGCACTGCCCGGAGTGCGGCACCGGCATCTCATCCAGCCGGTTGAGCTGCCCGGCCTGCCATCAGCTGCTTCACAAAACGGAGCTGGAACGGCTCGCGCAGGAGGCCGCTCGTGCCGGCGAGGCGAGTGATCTCCGGCTCGAGATCCAGGCGTGGCGGAGAGCTCTCGAGCTCCTGCCACCGGAGTCCGGCCAGCACAGGTTGATATCGGAGAAGGTGAGCGGACTCAGCCTTCGGCTGGAGCAACAGGGGGAGCGGGCGGACGACCCGTCGACGAGCGTTCGCGAAGAGCCGGGCCGCTCCGGCGGACGTTGGCGATGGGCGGGCGTTGGCGCCGCGGGCCTCCTGGCCTGGAAGCTGAAAGCGGTCCTGGTCTTCGTCGCCACGAAGGGCAAGCTGCTGCTCGTGGGCCTGACCAAGTCAGGCACGAGCCTGTCGATGCTGCTCTCCTTCGGTCTCTACTGGACGGCCTTTGGCTGGAGATTCGCCGCAGGGCTCATCGTGTCCATCTACATTCACGAGATGGGTCATGTCGCCGCGCTGCACCGTCTCGGCATTCGTGCCTCGGCCCCCATGTTCATCCCCGGGTTCGGCGCGTTCGTGAGGCTGAACCAGTATCCGGTCGATGGGCGGGAGGACGCACGGGTGGGACTGGCCGGGCCGCTGTGGGGTCTCGCTGCCGCGGCCATTGCGGCTCTCGTCTTCCTCGCCACGGAGGCACCGATCTGGGGGGCGATCGCTCGTTTCGGCGCCTGGATCAACCTCTTCAACCTCATGCCGTTCTGGCAGCTGGATGGAAGTCGGGGTTTCCGTGCGCTCTCCCGGACACAGCGTCTCGTGGTGACGGCCACGATCGGCGTGGCGTGGTTCGTGACCGGCGAAGGCCTGCTCGTCCTCGTCGGCCTCGCCGCGGCGTTCCGTGTGTGGGGAAGTGACGCTCCGGAAGAGGGCGACTCGACGGCTTTCGTCGAGTTCCTCCTGCTCGTTGTGGCGTTCTCCGGCCTGTGCCTGCTTCCAGTCTCCGTGTAGCCGAGCGCCCGAGTGCGCCGAGCCGTCGAACTGCAGGGCTCCGATCTGGACGCACCTGCCTCCCACGCGCGCCGCAGTGGCCCGGTCAGCGCGTCAGCTGGAACTTCACCGTCACCGTCATGATGACGGACACCGGGACACCGTCGAGCAGAGTGGGGGTGTAGGCCCACTGGCGGACCGCCTTCAGCGCTGCCTCCGCGAAGAGAGCGTCTCCCTGGACGAGCTGCACGTCGATGACGTGTCCCTTTTGGTCGATGAGGGCCTCGAGGACCACCGAGGCTTCGAGCTGCGCGGCCGCTGCGATTGCAGGGTAGGCCAGCGCCACGTGCTTGATCTTCGCAGGCTTCTTGAGAAGGCCGCTAATGCGAATGGGTCGGACCGGCGGTGGCTCCGGAGGTTCCGGCAGGCCCCCGATCACGCCCCCGGGAACACCGCCCTCCACACCCCCAGCGACTCCGCCCTCGATCCCGAAGTCCAGCCCGTCTTCGAGCACCAGCTCACTTGGCACCTCCACCGGAGCGATGAACGCAGCGGGCTGGACGGGCACATCCCTCGGAGGGGTCGGGGCCACTGCTGAGCGCGCCGCGGGGGGGGGCCGGGGGCGGCGGGGGCGGTGGGACGAGCAGGGGGTCGGCGAAGAAGACACGCACCACGCTGGCCGGCTCGGGCAAGGCGGACGACAGAAGGGGCGGCACCGCGATCGTCGCGACCACCCCCACCGCGTGAGCGGCCACGGAGCACCACGCCGTCAGCCACCGGCGCCGACCTACGGCGACGGGCCCGCTCACCACTCCCACTTCGAGACGCAGGTCGTCTGGAGCGGCGGGAAGGGTGGCCCGCGGCGGGTCGGGCCTGCGGCTGCTCAGCTCGGGGCAGCCGGCGGCGCGAAACGGGGCCTCCACGTATGACCCCAGAGGCGTGATGACCACTCTTGTGCCCATGACTGGACCTCATTCGAGTCGTCGCTCAAGAAGGGTGTTTCCTACAAACTACGGTCGGGAGTGGAGAAAGTCCGCCCTTTTCTGTGCATCCCGAGATTTCTCGGCCCTCGGGCGGCGAATGCGTTCACCGCACGGTCTGCTCTCTCGTCGGGCCGTCTCGAGGTTCGTGACGTCTGGCTGAAGAAGAAGCAGGCGAGGGTCGGTGTCACCAGCCGGGTGTTCTCTGTCCCGCAGGATGCGGGGGGCGCGTGGGTATTACGATCCATCGCCGATGGGATCCGCACGACGATTTGTTGCGGTCGGCTGGAAATCGCGCTGACTGCGTGGGCAGCGACGTGCTCGGCAGGTCAGAGATCGACCGCGGAGCTCAGGGTGTCTCGGAGGCTTCCTTGATGCGAATGTTGCGGAACTCCACCGGCTCGTTGTGGCCGAGGAAGCCGATGTGGCCGGAGCGGCGCTGCAGCCCGGGGTGCTTCTCGAGAAGCGCGGCGTCGGTCACGCCGTCGGTGTCGACGTCCAGGATGGTGGCGCCGTTGAGGATCACCTTCACCCGTGTGCCCCGCGCGATCACCTGCTGGTGGTTCCATTCGCCGACCGGCTTCAGGTGTCCTGTCCGGGCGGGGAAGACGTGGTACAGCGAGCCGTGCCTCTGCCAGGGCTTGATGTCGTTGTACCTCTCGGCGGTGTTGTCGATAATTTGCAGCTCGATGCCCTCGTAGGCGACGTCCCTGGCGTCCAGAGGCGCGCGAATTCCCAGCCCGTTGTTGGACCCGTCGAAGAGGCGGAAATCGAATCGGAGCGTGAAGTCTTCGTACTCCTTCTCGGTCAGGAGATTGCCCCCGCCGCCCGGCGGCAGCACGATCTTGCCGTCTTCGACCAGGTAGCCCGCGCCCGTCTTCCTTTTCAGGATCCATCCGTCCAGCGTCTCGCCGTCGAAGAGGGGCACGAAGCCCTCCTCATCTTCACCGATGGATGTCTCGACGCGCGGCGGGAGCGGGCGAAGCTCGACCCGGCGCACGTAGAGCTCGGCGCCCTCGGACTGGATCAGGATCCGGCCCTCGGTCAGGCTCGAGCGGGTGCCTTCGTTCACCACGTATCCGTTGACGAGGATCGTGATGCGGTCGCCGTCGGCGATGACGTCGAGCCGGTTCCACTCCCCGACGGGGCTCTCGACATCCTGTGGCCCGCGGAAGCCGAGCTCGTCCTTCCAGTCCGGGTCACGGCCCCACCAGTTGATGCGGCCCCCTTCGAAGTCCCGGGACTCACCCTGCGGGTCGTAGACCGCCTCGCCGTCCCGGTCGTTGGTGACGGGAGCGGTGAGGCGCGGCACCAACCGGACGCCCGCGTCGTCGTGGCCCGCCACCAGGATGAAGTCCCCGACCCCTCCTTCGATGATCTGCGCCTCGACCGAGCGCATCCAGGGACCGCTTGCGCCTTCGGCGGTGTTCCCGTCCGGGCCCTGACAGTGGATGAGGATCCCGCTGTCGCGTGTCTTGTCGCGACGTGAGCCCCACGTCGTGAGCCCCCAGCGGAACTCGGTGAGCAGGTGGTAGTCCCGGAAGGCCTCCCGGGTGACGATCCCGCCCCAACGCTGTCCACTGATCCGGATCGCAGGGGCCCCATCCACCTGGTCGACCACCGTGAAGACCTGATCCGGGTCTTCACGATGGGTGTCGACCACCCAGGTGTAGAACGAGCTCAAGTCCTGCCCGTTGAAGAGGACGATGGTCTCCTCCGGAGCGATGGTCTGCGAGACGGCCGGGCGGGCCGGGGACACGAACAACAGCAGCAGGAGCGGCAGGATCCTCTTCATTCGATTCTCTCCAATGACTCTTGGGCCAATGTCGTCAGGGGCAATCGGCGTTCCCTTCCGCGGCGGACACGAGCTTCACGGCCGAGGCGCTGATGCCGAGGGTGCCGGCCGTCTCCAGAAAGAGCGGGGTGTCGATCTTGCTCATGTCCGCGCCGACGGCCGCAAAGCAGCTGAGACGGAACCTGAGGCTCGTCCACTCTCCGACCGGCAGCCCCGCAAGAGGCGCGCCGACGTCGAGGCGGCCGGAGCAACCCTCGCCACACCCCATCGCGAGCGTCACGGGCGCCGAGGCTGCCTGGTCGACGCGCAGATCGCGGCCCAGGGCCATCTCCCCGTTCGATTCCCGGCGCAGATCGATGGGCTCTTCGGCCCGGATGAGTGCCCGCGCCACGGCCTGGCCAGACCAGATGAGCGTCCGAGCGTCCTCCTGCGCGTCGCGATCGATTGCTCGCACGACCAGGTTCTCGCTCTTGCTGGTCGTCGCGCCGCCGCTGTCCACCGCCACCCGGCCGTTCTCGTCCTCGACGTAGAGAGTCCAGGGGGCCACCGGGCCACTGGCGTAGTAGACGTGGGCGCCTTGCGCTGCCTCGACGTCATTCTCTTCCGAGAGAGCGGCCAGGGATCCGTCGTCGGCGTAGGTCAGGCCGAAGCCGTACGGGAACAGAGGAGCGTAGTCTGCATCCCCGCGATTGAGCCTGGCCTGGGAGGCCTTCCTGGGCCAGGAGAACGAGAGCCTGCCCTTGAAGTCGTGAGCCACGTCGCCGCCCGCGTCTCGGAAGAGCACGTCGGCGATGCCCTGCCCTTCACTCCCCGGCAGCCAGGCTGCCACGAAGGCGTCGGAGGCATTGAGCTCGGCGTTCACCCACAGTGGTCGCCCTGAGAGGAACACCGAGACCACGGGTATCCCGGCCTCCTTGAGACGCCTCAGGAGCCTCAGATCACGCTGGTTGCCTGGCTGGTACGCCAGAGAGGCACGGTCGCCTTGAAACTCGGCATAGGGATCCTCTCCATACACGACGATGGCCGCGTCCGGGTTCTGGCTGTAGCTTCCGTCCGCGCTGAGAACGGCGGTGCCCGCGGTGTCCTCGACCGCCTGGCGAATCCCGTCCCAGAGGGAAGAGGCGCCGGGGAAGTCGTCGTTCTCGTTGCCCGTGCCCTGCCAGGTGATCGTCCAGCCGCCGGTCTGCTTGCCGATGTTGGCGGCACCATCTCCGGCCACGAGCACGCGCTGGTCGCCCCGGAGCGGGAGTACGCCGCCTTCGTTCTTCAACAGGACCAGCGACTCACGAACGGCCTCGCGAGCCACGGCTCGGTGCGCTGCCGCGCCGATGATCTCCGTCTTGCCGGCGAGGGGCCGCGTCGAGGGCCTGTCCATCTCGAACAGGCCGGCGCGCATCTTCACGCGGAGAATGCGACGAACCGCGTCGTCGAGGCGCGCCGGGGGAATCTCGCCCGAGCCCACCTGCTCCAGGGTGTTCTGGTAGAGAGCCTTCCAGTCCTCGGGCACCATGATCATGTCGACGCCAGCATTGATGGCCTGGGCGCAGCTCTCGTTGCTACAACCCGGAACCTGACCGTGACCGTTCCAGTCCCAGACGACGAACCCGTCGAAGCCCATTCGACCCTTCAGCACATCGGTCAGCAGCTCCTCATTCGCATGCATCTTCACGCCGTGCCAGCTGCTGAAGGAGGCCATCACCGTCTGCACGCCCGCGCTCAGGGCGCTCGGGTAGCCGGCCCCGTGGATGTCGCGGAGGTCCTGTTCGCTCGCGAGGCTGTCGCCTTGGTCACGGCCGCCCTCCGTGCCCCCATCGGCGAGAAAGTGCTTCGCCGTGGCGATCACCCGCCCCTCGCCGAAGAGCTCGTCCGTTCCTGCCACACCTTGATAGCCCTCCACGACGGCGCGAGCGTAGTCGCGGACGATCTCCGGATCCTCGGAGTAGCTCTCGTACGTCCGGCCCCACCGATCGTCGCGGGCGACCGCCACCGTCGGACCGAACGTCCAATCGAGCCCCGTCGCTGCGACCTCGCGGGCCGTGGCCTCGCCGATGCGCTTGATGAGGTCGGGGTTTCGAGTGGCTCCGAGGCCGATGTTGTGCGGAAAGATCGTGGCACCGATCACATTGTTGTGGCCGTGCACGGCGTCGCTGCCCCAGATGATCGGTATGGCCTGGCCCCCGTCGGAGGTGTCCATTGACGCCTCCCAGTAGGAGTCGGCCAGAGCGATCCAGTCTGCCGGGCTCGCCTGCTTGTCTCCGCCAGGATGCGACCCACCGCCGTTCAAGACGCTTCCGAGGTGGTACTCACGGACGTCCGCGGGAGTGACGTTGCCAATCTCGCCCTGGATGACCTGTCCGACCTTCTCTTCGACGGTCATCCGAGCCATCAGAGCCGTGATCGCCTCTTCGATCGTCGGGTCGAGTGGAATCGGGCTCGCGATCTGCGGCCACTGGTCTGGGTGTACCGTCGGCACCTCGGCCGTGTCGACGCCCTCGTCCGAGAGGCTGCACCCGAGGACCATCGCGAAGCTTGCAACGACGTAGGCGACCCGGCTCAGGACCATTTATCAGCCTCCACTCGGTGTGCGGACCGCGGCTCAAGCCTTCTTCCGCGGGGCGGGACCGAAGGAGCGCTCGACGAGATCGGCGATCGCCTTGCGTCCCTCGTCCGTCAGCTTCCGCGTGCCGGTGGCGGCGAAAGGCCGCTCGGGGATCGTGGGGCTGTCCGGCGCCCAGTGCCCGTCCTTCCAGGAGAACCAGGCGTGGCGCGCCTGGTCGTAGACGCTCACCGGGCGAGAGAAGAACTTCGCGAGCTCGACGCCCCAGCCGGTGCCGCCCTGGACGGTGTCGTCGCCCTGGATCCAGCCGATGGCGAAGACGACGTAGGAGTGGGACACCATGTGGAATATCAGCTGGCAGATCTTTCGGATCTGGGCGATCTGCGTGTAGGTTCTTCCCATCCGCTTGGAGACGATCTCCATGCTCACGTCGCCCTTCAGGAGCTCCTCGTCCGAGAGGACACGGACGTCGCGGCTGTACTCCATGACGTGCCCGTCGTAGGACAGGGTGACCTGCTTCACTCCCCAGCGCTCGGCGGCGCGGCCGAACTCGGCCTCCGCACCCTTGTGCCCGCCGCTGTAGAGAATCGCCTGGTTGCGGTCGCTCATTCGCCTTCACTCCCTCTCATGGAAACAGAACAGCTCCGCCGATACATGAGTGTTAGAGGGCGGGCGTGAGGATGATGTTACGGAAGGAAATCGGGCCGTGGTCACCCTGGATGAAGATGGGACCAGGCTCGCCTTCGTTGGAATCCAGTGCTCCGCCGGTGATCCCCGGTATCTCCTGGTTGTCGATCACGGTCGTGTCGTTCAAGACGACTGTGACGAACCGTCCAAGGAGAGTGATGTCCATGCTCTGCCACTCCCCGGCTTTCCTGGCCGCGTTCTCGCTCGGGTCGATGAATCCGTAGACCCCGGAGATGTTTCGGCTGAACGGCTCTTTTCCGAAATCATCCTGAATCTGGACCTCGTGACGTCCCCGCAAGTAGATACCGCTGTTGCTGCCTTTGGGGTACTTGAACTCCAGGTGAAGCTTGAAGTTCATGAACGTCCCGTCGCTGATCAGCCCCGTGCCCTCGCCCACGTCGCCTTCGTCAGAGACGTCGTTCACCAGGACGCCGTCCACAGCCTTCCAGAACTGGTCCTGCGCGGGATCCATCAGGCGCCATCCGTCGAGGTCCTTGCCGTTGAACAGCTCGATGGCCTCGCCCCACTCCACGGACTGAGGGGCGGCCAGGTCGGGCGCTCTCACCGCAGTCCAGTCCAGCTCAGCTCCTGCCGGCGCGTTCGCATTCGTCGTGCCGGAGAGCGAGCCATCAGCCAGCGTCCCGGTGAAGGAGAGGTCGGAGTCCATCTCCTCATACTGGGTGGGAAGAGTGAAGGTCAGAGTTGCGCCCTGAATGGTGATGTCGTCCACCGGCCGGGCGTGTCCGACCTTCCCGACGAAACGGCCGGAGAACTGCTCCCCTTCCCTGGTCAGCTCCAACCAGGAGGGATGGGTTCCATCAGCGGTCTTGAGCGTCATGTCCCAGCGTCCGACGAAATCATTGGAGGACACCTGGGAGGTGTCTTCGGGTGCGGGCGTTGAGCACGCCGCCAGGAGCACAGCACAAGAAATCAAGAGAGCTGAACGGGACAATGACATCTCGAATCCTCCTCATCGCAGGGATCCAACGACCAACAGGGTGGTGCAACGGTGAATCGAGCGCCGTCTGTCGGGCAGGATCTGAGCATAGTAGACGAAGAACCCACCTGGTGGCGAGGCGCCCTGGGTGGCGCCGGACGAGTACAATCCGCTATTCGACATCCAACGGGAACGCCGCCCTGCTCTTCTCGGCGGCGACGATGAAGGTGCCATGGCAAACGAATGGAAAGACGTCGATCACGCGCTTGCCTATCTGGCGCGGGCCGACACAATTCCACACCGGACAGAAGGTGAGACCGCGCTCATTGAAGAGGTGCCGTCCGAGTGTCGGCGTATTCTCGATCTCGGCACGGGTGATGGCCGGCTGCTGGCTCTTCTGCTCCTGCGATGCCCGGAAGCGACAGGTCTTGCCGTCGACTTTTCGCCGACCATGATCGCCCGTGCCAGTGAACGATTCCGTGGGCATGACCGGGTTCGTGTCATCGAGCATGATCTGGCGCTGCCGCTTCCGGATCTGGGTGCTCAGGACGTCATTTGCTCGAGCTTCGCCATTCACCACCTCTCCCATGAGCGCAAGCGGGCTCTCTATCGGGAAAGCTGGGACATCCTCGAGCCCGGTGGGGTGTTCTGCAATCTGGAGCACGTGTCGTCCCCGACGCCCCGGCTTCACGAACGATTCCTCGACGCGATCGAAGGCCGGGAGGATCCGTCGAACATTCTCCTCGACGTCGAGACTCAGCTGGTTTGGCTGCGAGAGATCGGTTTCGAGGACGTGGACTGCCTTTGGAAGTGGCGGGAGCTGGCCCTCCTCGCGGGAGTGAAGCCGACCGCCTGATCGGAGGACCGATCAGCTTTTGTCTGATCCGTCGGGACGGAAGACGCGCTCGAGAGAGATGGCGCTGCCCCCGTCGTCCACCAGGACGGTGACGGTCAGCAGGCTCCGGTCGGGTTCCAGATCGAAGATCTCCTCGACGTGGACGCCATCGTCGTGCCAGGTCTCCACGCGGAGCAGCCCCTTCTCCCAGCGGGTGAGGCACTCCGACTCGCCGTTCGTGGACCGCACCCGCGCCCCGTCGGGACGGAGCGCGCGCACGCGGCCATCATCGTCGTTCTCCCGGATCAGGATCAGCGAGGGGCGCTGGGCGATCGAGAGTCTGTCCGGCAGGTCGAGAACATGCTCGAAGGCCGCGCGGGACTGCGAGCGCGACGAACGGTACGAGCCTCCCTGTGCGAACGGATCGCCACTCACGCCGATTCCCGTCATGCCCGGGGTGGTGATGTCGATGCCGGGACCGGTCGGCACCTTGCCCTCGCCCTGATGTCCCGGGACGCCGCCCGGGCCGGGAAAAACAGGCGGGTGTCGGCGGTCCCGGTCAGTCTGCATGCCCTTCATGGCCTCGCTCACCTTGTCCCCGGAGTCGTCGCTCAGCTTGGGATCGAGCTTCCAGTGTCCGGTCAGGCTGAGGCTCGGCGGGGGGGCAGTGATCGGGCGCTCTCCCGAGGGCTCCTGCGCGAGAGCCGCGGGCGCGACCAGCACCGCAAGGCCGATGGCCAGGGCTCTTGGTCTCATGTGCCTTCTCCCCTCCCATTGAACATGACTCAAACCACGGAGATGTCAATAGGACCAGGATCGGGGCCGGGGGAGTGCGCTCGGGCACGGAATGCGGAGCACCCGCCCTCTTTGCTTCAGGCTTCCCCTTCACGGCCGCGCGTGGCGTGCGTGTCGTGCCCGTGGAGGATCCCGAAGATCCCGAACGTCTGATCCCATCGACCGACGAGGACGGCAACCTCGTGTGGTCCGTCGACCCCAGCGGCGCTTCGAACCTGAACTCGGATCGATTCCCCTACTACGCGCGACTCGATACGCGCCTGACCTTCCGGCCGAAGGGCCTGAGCGGCCGATGGGAGCTCTACCTGGAGGCGATCAACGTCTTCGATCGGAAGAACGCGGCCGAAGTCGACTACAGCATCCGCTTCGATCCCATCACCGGCGAGCCGTTCCTTCGAGAAGAACAGGACGAAAGCGGCCTCCCCTTCTTGCCCACGTTCGGAGTTCGCTTCAGGTTCTAGTGACGTCTCCAACCCGTGCTTCAGATCCGACTCGAAGATACTCGACGGGACGACCAGCATAGGGCCCGGGCCCTGCAGCCGACAGCGAGCGCAGGGTCAATAGCCCATGGCGGCGCCGTCCTTGCGCGGGTCGGAGCCGCCGAAGTAAACCCGCGGGTTGTCCCGGCGCCAGATCGCCTGGTAACCGCCGTGGGCCTCGACGTCGTCCCGGACCCGGTGCCCCATCTCCGCCAGGCGGGCCTTCACCGTCGCGGGGGTGCGTCTCTCGAAGCCGAGGGAGCCTCCGTCCGTCGACTTCGCTCCCCAGGGATCGGAGCTTCCGAAGTGGCAGACCCGGGGCTGGTCGCCCGCCTGCTGGGGCGACATCCCGAAGTCCATCATGTTCATCAGGACCTGGGCGTGGCCCTGGGGCTGGAAGTCCCCGCCCATGACGCCGAAGGCCAGCACCGGCCGGCCCTCTCGCGTGACGAACGCCGGGATGATCGTGTGGAACGGCCGCTTGTGGGGCTCGAGACGGTTGCGATGCCCCGGGTCGAGTGAGAACGCCTGCCCGCGGTTCTGGATCGGGAAGCCCGTGCCGTCCGGACAGATCGCGGAGCCGAAGGCGTTGTAGTTGCTCTGGATGAGGGAGATCATGTTGCCCTCGCCGTCGGCGGCGGTGAGGTAGATCGTGTCGGAGTCGAGGGAGGGATCCCCGTGGGTGACCCGCGTGCGGGCCTGGCGGGGGTCGATGAGCTTCACCCGCTCGGCGGCGTACTCCTTCGAGATGAGCCACTCCACCGGTACGTCGGAGAAGTCCGGGTCGGCGTAGTACTGGGCCCGGTCCTCGAAGGCCAGCTTCTTCGCCTCGACGATGAGGTGGATGTGCTCGGGGGAGTTCGGCTCCAGCGAACCGATGTCGAAGTGCTCGAGGAGGTTCAGGATCTGGAGCGCGGCGATGCCCTGGCCGTTCGGGGGGATCTCCCAGACGTCCCATCCGCGGTAGCTGGCGCTCACCGGATCGACCCAGGTCGGCTCGTGGTCGGCCAGGTCTTTCAGGGCCATGACGCCGCCCAGCTCCTCCGACTTCGCGACGATGCGCTCGGCGATCCCCCCCTCGTAGAAGGCGGCGGCGCCGTCTCGGGCGATGGCGCGGTACGAGTCGGCGAGTGCGGGGTTCTTGAAGATGTCCCCGAATCCTGGAGCTCGACCGTCGGGTTGGTACACGCTCTCCAGGCTGGGAAAGCCATCCGTCCAGGCAAAGTGGCCGGCGATGATCGGCGAGACGGGGAAGCCGTCGCTGGCGTAGTGGATGGCCGGCTCGAGGCACCGCCCGAGGGGCAGGGCGCCGAAGCGCTCCGAGAGGGCCTTCCAGCCGCTCACGCACCCGGGCACGCTCCAGGCCAGGGGGCTGCGCCCCGGGATGCTCTCGAGCCCGCGCTCCCGGGCCTTCTCGAGTGTCCACGCATAGGGTGCCCGTCCGCTGGCGTTCAGGCCGAAGAGCCGGCCGTCCTTCTCGTTCCACAGGATGGCGAAGAGATCGCCACCGATCCCGTTGCTGGCCGGCTCGGTGACGCCCAGGACCGCGTTGACGGCGATCGCGGCGTCGACGCAGTTGCCCCCGGCCTTGAGCACGTCGATGCCCGCCATGGACGCCAGGGGCTGGCTCGTGCACACCATACCGCCCTGGCAGGCCACGGTGGACCGGTTCGAGTTGCGGGCCCCCAGGCGCTCGTGGTCGAGGAAAGGACCGCGTTCGTCCAGTTCAGCGCCCGGGGCGACACCTGCGCCTGGCCCGAGAAGCGCCGCGACCGACCCTCCACCGGCACCGTGAAGAAAAGCCCTGCGGTTCATTTGCGCCTCCTCTGTGGGTGGGCTGCCAGCGCCGCCGCCGTGGACCACTCGGCCTCTTGCGGGTGCGGGATGGAAGCCCGGCCGCCCGATTCTATCCGTTCGTCGTCTGGCCGCCGAAACCAGGGCCTCAGCGGGAGGTCACTAGATCGGCTGGCCCGGGAGCAGGGGAGGCATGGGGCAGCCGAGTGCGTCGGCGGTGCCGCGGAGCAGCTCGCCCTCGACGACGGTGACGCGCTTGTCTGCGCTGACGCAGGCGACTCCCGCCTCGAGCAGATCGCGCTTCAGCTTGAAGGTCACCGTGTCGAGAACCGTGAGCGCTTCGTCCAGCTCGGCCAGGCCGCATTGGCGTCGATCGAGAAGCTGGAGGCGGGGAAGCTCGAGCCGGGAGCGGCCCTGTTCGAAAGCGGACTGAGCCCCGGCAAGGTCGTGATGACCGCTGTGAGACAACGCGGAGAGGAGCACCGCACAGGGGTGCTCGAGCCGAGCCAACGAGTGGTGCTTCACGCGAGCCGTCTCCACCTCTTTGAACTGGGGCTCGAGATGCCGCAGGATCATCCGTTGCAGAACCCACTCGAACAGGCTCAACCTCTCGTCGGCTTTCATCAGAGCCACCACGTTATCGTGGAACACCGAGTACTGTGACGCCGTCAGCTCGCGCAGTGCCGCCGTTGTCAGGTCGACGAGCGGCAGGCGCGCCTCCGTGGCGACCTCTTCCATCGGCTGTAGCAGGCTCTGCACGAGCTTGGTGATGCCTTCATCGGCGTGCTCGGCGAGATGCTGGAGCTGGGCGCCGCGCACATCCGTTTCCCGGTTCATCAGCATGGCGTAGATCACGGCACGGGCGCCGTACGGCTCGCGCGCCGCCGCCACGACCGGCGCCGGGAGGCCGCGTACCAGACCGGCCGCGTACTCGACGTGCGCCGTGGTCGGCTGGCCGATCTGCGACACGGCGCCGCCGGCTTCCCCCGCAGCCGCGCCCTCGCCTGTGGCCCCGGCCAGGATGGCGGCTCCGGTGACGACCTCGGCGACGTCGATGCCGGAAGGACGCTTGCCCCGAGCCGGCGCCGGCTCTTCAGGCGCGACGACCCTGGGAGGCGGGTAGGTGCCGTCCCAGCCGGGCTCGATCCGACGGAGACGATCCTCGAGCCGCGGGTGTGTGGCGAACATGGAGGTGAGACCCGAGGTCAACGCCTTGGCGAAGAACATGTGAGAGGCCTCTGCGGCGTTGGGGCTGGCGATGCCCGATCCCTTGTCGGAGGCCCCGATCCTCTTGAGCGCACCGGCGATGGAGCTGGGATCTCGTGTGAACTGCACGGCAGAGGCATCGGCCAGGTACTCGCGCTGACGGCTGACGGCGGCCTTGATGAGATTTCCGAACAGCGTCCCCATGAACCCCACGACCGCCAGCCCCACTCCGATGGCCAGTATGGCGGCGACCCCTCCGCCCTCCTTGCTCCTGCCGCGGCCGCGGCCCGACCCGGAGAAGGCGACGCTCCTCAAGACGAAATACCCGATGATGCCGATGACCAGGATGCCGTTGAGGATTCCGATCAGGCGGATGTTCAGGCGCATGTCCCCGTTGAGGATGTGGCTGAACTCGTGCGCGATCACTCCCTGCAGCTCGGAGCGGCTCAACTGCTCGATGGTTCCCTGCGTCACTCCGATCACCGCGTCGTTGGGTGTGTATCCAGCGGCAAACGCGTTGATCCCCTTCTCGCTCGCCATCAGGTAGACAGGCGGCACCGGCGTGCCAGAGGCGATCGCCATCTCCTCGACGACGTTCAGGATCTTGCGCTGCTGGGGATCCGTGGCGTCGCGGGGAATGAGACGGCCGCCGAGAGCCTCGGCGACCACCCGCCCACCGCCCCTGAGCTGTGCGATCTTGTACAGACTTCCTCCCGCGACGACGGCCACCGTCGCTGTGGCGACGGCCAGGAACAGCCCCGGGTGCCAGAGCCGTGCGTTCTCCGTCTCCGTCGTGTAATGGAGTGCACCGCTGACCACCACGTAGACCGACACGATGATCGACACGACCGCCAGCACGAAGAGAAACACCAGACGGCCTGTTTTCTGGCGCGCAGCGTCCTGACTTTCGAAGAAATCCATGCGCTTCAGCTAAACGAGATCTTGGGAGCTTCCTGCATCTTCGCGCTATCCTCGAACTCGAGCAGCGACGCGTCCTGGCTGTGACCGAACATCCCCGCGAGCATCACCGGCGGGAACGTCTGCTTGTAGGTGTTGTAGCCCGTGACGGCGTCGTTGAAAGCCTGGCGAGAGAAGGCGACCTTGTTCTCGGTGGAGGTGAGCTCCTCACTCAGCTGCATCATGTTCTGATTGGCCTTCAGGTCGGGGTACTGCTCGACCACGACGCTCATGCGGCTCAGGGCGCCGGTCAACATCCCCTCGGCTCCCGCCAGCTGGTTCATGGCGGCGGCGGAGCCGGGCGCGGAGGCGGCAGCCTTGAGACCGGCCATCGCCTGGTTTCGCGCCGCGATCACGGCCTCGAGCGTCTCGCGCTCGTGGGCCATGTAGCCCTTGGCCGTCTCCACGAGATTCGGGATCAGATCGTAGCGCCGCTTGAGCTGCACCTCGATCTGAGCGAACGCGTTCGTGTAGCGGTTCTTGAGCGTGACGAGACGGTTGTAGATGCCGACCGCAAAGAGCGCGCCCAGCAGCCCGATCCCGCCGACGACGATCAGGAAGATCAAGATCATATATGTCATGTGGTTCCCCTTTTCTCGGCTGGCAGCGAACTATGGCGGGAAACACCCCGCACCACAACTGATGATACCGTGCCACGAGGAGGCTGCTGGGCTAGGTCATGTCAGAAGGCTCGACGCGACGACGCTTCCTGGGAAGGACGGCGGCGACCGGCGCCCTGCTCGGACTCGGCGACTTACTCTTTCTCTCCAGACTGCGACCCGTTTCGGCGGCGGAAGCGCGGTTGGAGCCGAGACTGGTCCGTCCACATCCGGAAATCGAGCCTCTCGTTCGTCTGTTGGAAGACACTCCGCGAGCGGAGCTCCTGGAGGGAGTGGCCGCTCATCTACGCCAGGGTACGAGCTACCGGGAGCTCCTGGCAGCGCTTTTGTTGGCGGGAGTGCGAAACATCCAGCCCCGGCCCACGGTGGGCTTCAAGTTCCACGCCGTGCTCGTCGTGAACTCGGCCCATTTGGCGAGTATCGCATCGCCGGACCGAGAGCGTTGGCTTCCCATCTTTTGGGCGCTCGACCATTTCAAGCAGTCCCAGGCTCGCGACCGGCGCGGGGGCGACTGGACCATGGCGCCGGTGAACGAATCGACGGTTCCGGCGGCGGGAAAGACCCGAGCGATGTTCATCGAAGCCATGGACACGTGGGACGAGGAGGCCGCCGACAGCGCCGTGGCCGGGCTGGCCCGAAGCGCCGGGCCCTCTGAGGTCTTCGAGCTCTTCTGCCGCTATGGAGCGCGCGACTTCCGCGACATCGGCCACAAGGCCATTTTCGTGGCCAACAGTTGGCGAACGCTCGAACATGTTGGCTGGCAGTATGCGGAGCCGGTACTGCGCTCGTTGGCCTACGCTTTGTTGAATCACGAGGGAAGCAATCCGGCCACAAGGGACGCCGCTCCCGATCGCCCCTGGCGACGGAATCAGACTCTGGCGGCGAGGATTCGCCAGGATTGGCCTGGGGGTACACCCAGCCGAGCGGCGACAGCGGAGATGCTGGCGACCTTGCGAGAGGCATCGGCGGAAGAGGCGTGCGACAAAGTCGTCGAGCTGCTCAACCGCGGCGTCGCCCCCGAGTCCTTGTGGGACGCCGTCTTCGTTGGCGCCGGCGAGTTGATCATGGACCGCCCGGGTATCGTCGCTCTTCACGCGGCGACCACGACCAACGCTCTACACTTCGCCTATCAGGCCTGCGCCAACGACGAGACGCGCAGGCTGATGTTGCTACAGAATGCCGCCTTCCTGTCGCTGTTCCGTGGTCGAGTCAGAGGACGAGGCACCGGGGCTCCGAGAATCGATGAGCTGGAGCCAATGGCGCCCGAGGCGACCGGCCCGAAGGCGGTTGCCGAGATTTTCGCAGACGTGAGCCGCGACCGCATGACTGCCGCTCGGAAGACGCTCGGTTACCTGCAGTCCCACCCGGAACCGGGGGAGCTGATCGACGCCGCGCGCTTGCTGGTGTTCTTCAAGGGCAACGACTCTCACGACTACAAGTTCGGCTCGGCGGTGCTGGAGGACTATTTCAACGTATCGGCAGGGTGGCGGGATCGCTTTTTGGCGGCATCGATGTTCATCCTGGAAGGCTCCGGCAAGCCCGACAATCGGCTGGTACAACGCACCCGCGCCGCTCTCGACACCTGAGAGTCGACCCACCCCTGCGCTCTCGTCGTTCCATGACACACTTGAGCAGGTCGAGCATGCTTCCGCAAAAGGTGGCCGGACGCTATGAGATCCGGCGCGATCTGGGCCGGGGGATGATGGGCGTCGTGTACGAGGCACACGACGCGACCCTGGGCCGCCTGGTGGCACTCAAGACGATCCACGTCTCCCGCTACATCTCGGCAAAGGGAGCGGAGGCCTTCGAGCGCCGGTTCATGACCGAGCCCGTGTGGCGGCGCGGCTCTCCCACCCCGATATCGTCACAGTTCACGACGTCGGGCGTGATCCGGAGAGCGGAGTCCTGTTCATGGCCCTCGAGTACCTCGAGGGCCAGACCCTCGCGGAGGCCGTTGCGGACGGTCCGATGCCGTGGCGCGACGCCCTCCGGGTGACCGCTTCACTCGCGCACGGCCTTCATCACGCCCACGGGAGCGAGATCATCCATCGGGACATCAAGCCGGCCAACGTCATGATCCTGCCGTCGGGAGAGCCGAAGATCATGGACTTCGGCATCGCCAAGGTCCCCGCCTCTGACCTGACGGCCGATGGGCAGATCTTCGGCAGCCCCTCATACATGTCCCCTGAGCAAGCGATGGGGCAGCACCTCGATGTCCGCAGCGACATCTTCTCCTTGGGGACGGTCCTCTATCAGATCCTCACGGGCCAGACGGTTTTCGGCGGCACGACTCTTCCCTTGATCGTGGCTGCGCTGATGCAGGAGAACCCGAAGGCTCCTTCCCTGGTCGCTCCTGAAACCCCTCAGACGGTGGATGCCATCGTCGCGTGTGCCCTGGCCAAGGCCCGGGAAAACCGCTACCCGAACGCACATGACCTTGCCGAGGACATCGAAGATGTCCTGGCGAGCCGCTCTCCACATCACGCCGGTCGGCTCGCCCGCGCCACGGGGGAGGAGACCCAGTTGTCCCTTGGGCCGCCCCTCGGGGAGAGCACCCGGGTGGCGGCGCCGGCGCGTTCGCCGGCCTCTCCCGGCATGCGCCGGACACTCCCTTCGCCTGAGTGGCAGAGACCCGCTGGGGCCTCCCAGCCATCCTCAGCGCGGTTGGGAAGGACTCTCGCGCTTGTCGGCGCGAGTCTGACATTGCTCGGGGCCGGGCTCGTGGCGGGCAGGCTCCTGACCCGCCCGGCCGCGACCCCAATCGCTGCGACCTCTTCTCCTGCCGCCCCGCTGCCCCCATCCGATCCCGAGGCATCTGCCGCGGCGCCCGAGACAGCCAGCTCCACCCCCACCGAGGTCAACGATGCGGCGACGGCGCCCGAGGCGACGCCTGCGCCATCTCCCTCGACGCACACTCCGGCCCCCCTCTCCACCCGGCGGACCGCTCCCGATCCGGACCGGGCGGTCGAAGCGCCGAGGGCCGCCCCGGTGGCCTTTCCCGAGGAGCCAGACACCAAGCCCGCGCCGGTCGGCGCGAGGGCAGAGCCAGCGGCCTCGAGTGCCCAGCCAGAGGGACAGCGGGCCGCCGCAGAGGCGCCTGCCGAGCTCTTCGTCGACTTCGAGCACTCGCTGAAGGAGGGCTACCTGAGGATCTGGGTGGACGGCGTGCCGGTCCTGGACACTGACATCGAGGGACGGGTCAAGAAGAAGATCGTGGGTATCAAGTGGCGGAAGGGTCACCTCGAGCAGACCTTCGCGGTTTCGCCCGGCCGACACAGCATCCAGGTTCAGGTGTCCTGGGGCGACAAGCAGAAGACCGAGACCATCAGAGGCCGCTTCGAGTCGGGCTCGCAGCGAATTCAGGAGATCCGCCTCGGTCGGATTCGGAAGAACCTCGATCTGGAGTGGAGGTAGGCAGAGCTTCCGCGGCCGATAGAAAAGCGGAGCCGCCGGCTTCTTCCAAAAGGAGTGGATCGTCAACGACGGCGATCTCGACCTGCTGCGCGAGCACCCCCGCTACAGGGCTCTGACCGAAGGAATGTGACATAGACCTGCGGTTCGGTGCCTGGCTCGGGGAGCACGTCCACTACGGTCTGCTAGACCCCGGCTTCCTTCAACGCCTTGCCCGCGATACGGGCGATGAAGATCGTGGCCAGCACGGTGGCGGCCAGTCCGACGATCCGAAGGACCAGTTGCAGGGTCTCGACGTCCTCGCTCCCCGCGGCGGCTCCCAGGCTGCTTCGGCCCAGGAAGCCGATGTAGACATACATGAACGTGCCGGGCGTCATCCCTATCAGGCTCGCCACCATGTATTGCCAGAAGGAGATTCTCGTCAACCCGTAGGCGTAGTTTTGAAAGCTGAAAGGGAACACGGGCGAGAGTCTGGTGAGGAGCA
>Ga0310121_10001285_pt1 | contig 26049 bp, 25 predicted proteins | sample CB27_Tmax_986_MG_FD_203504 | JGI IMG/M metagenome (GOLD analysis project Ga0310121, IMG submission 203504) | Marine microbial communities from Western Arctic Ocean, Canada - CB27_Tmax_986 | ecosystem: Environmental > Aquatic > Marine > Oceanic | place: Canada: Western Arctic Ocean | collected...
TGGGTTTAAGTCGCCTGCCTTTTCTATGCTGAAAGCGTTATTGCAATTTGTTTCCACTCGGCAATAACCCCTTCGAGGTAGCGCATTTTCTCTTGAACGAGTTTGACCCAGGGTAGCTCGCTTCGCTCCGCATCGCCAACCCTGGACTACTGGGGAGGTTGTGCTGTTGTCCGGCTCTCTCCTCGGAACGTGGGCTCATCTTGCCAACGACTCAAGTCGTTCGCGGCTCTGCCGGACTTGGCTTCGCAATGCTGGTAGTGCACGCGCTTGCGGCACCGTCCGGGGACAGGAGACGTGCGACGAATTCTTGAAGTTTCAGCTTAATGGGGCTCGGAACATGCTAAGGTTCTATTTCCATTACTCCGTGAGTCTCCTGAGGTTGGATCAATGCCCGGACTCGTCCTGACCCTATGCTGGATGTTGATGATTCCGCTTTGGGCGGAAGAGTCAGGCGCCCTTCGCGAGCAATACTGGCCGCAATGGCGCGGACCGCTGGGCACGGGTGTGGCGCCCAATGCAGATCCACCTGTCGAGTGGAGCGAAGACAAGAACATTCGATGGAAAAGGGCGCTGCCGGGTCTCGGGCATTCTACGCCGATCATCTGGGGCGACCGCATCTTCCTGACCACCGCCGTTCCTTATGGTGAGCCGCTGGAACCCGTCTACGACAATGCTCCTGGCTCGCACAGCAATCTACCGGTGACGCGCAGACACAAGTTCGTGGTGCTTGCCATCAATCGCAGCGACGGGAACATTCTCTGGCAACGAGCGGTATATTTCGGTCTTCCGCACGAGGGTGGACACTACACCGGGAGCCTAGCATCTGCTTCATCGGTCACCGATGGCGAGCGTCTTCTCGCTTTCTTTGGCTCGCGCGGGATCTACTGCCTGGACCTGGACGGGAAGCTGCAGTGGAAGAAGAACCTGGGAGCAATGCAAACCAAACATGGGCATGGCGAGGGTAGTTCACCGGTACTCCAGGGTGAGACCCTGGTCATCAATTGGGATCACGAAGGCCAGTCCTTCGTAATGGCACTCGACAAACGCACTGGCAGGCAGCGCTGGAAGATTGCTCGTGACGAGGTCACTTCGTGGGCTTCTCCCATTAGCATCGTCCAGGATGGGATTCCGCAGGTCATCATCAGCGGAACGGATCGTGTGCGCGGCTATGACCTGGCGAGTGGAAACGTCATCTGGGAATGCGGGGGACTCTCAGACAATATCGTTGCCTCGCCGGTGGCAGGTGCAGGCATGGTCTTCGTCGGTAGCAGCTACGATAAACGAGTTCTGCTGGGGATAAGGCTGGCCGGTGCCAAAGGGGACATTACGGGTACGGACCAGGTCGCATGGTCGCGGCTGCGCCGGACACCCTACGTTCCATCGCCTCTCCTCTATGGAGGATCGCTTTATTTCCTTGCTCACTACCAGGGGGTCCTTTCACGAGTCGCTGCCAACACCGGCGAAGATCGTCCGGGGCCCCTTCGTCTGGAGGGCATAGGCAACGTGTACGCCTCTCCCGTAGCGGGGGGAAATCGTGTATACGTGACCGACCTCAAAGGAACAACGCTCGTAATCAGTCACGATGACAAGCCCAGGATCCTGGCGCGTAACCAGTTACAGGACGGCTTCAATGCGTCGGCCGCGTTAGTGGGTGAGGAGCTCTACCTGCGGGGCGAGAGGAACCTCTATTCTATCAGGGAGACCGCGCGGAGGTCTGAAAAGTAGGTACTCCTACCCACTTTCCGTAACAGAGGACGCAGCATTCGAACATGGACAAGACGATTCTAATATCTGGTCGTTCCTGGCAACAGCTAGCTCCCTGTCCCTTTTGGTGGCGGCAGAACAGTGCCTCTGTGGTGTAGAGGTCGAATACTCGGTCAATCTGGGACAGAGAGCGGAGCACCGTTGTCAGGTAGAGATGCGGATTCGAGGGATCAACCATCCCTATCTGGATGTGTCGCTGCCCGCCTGGAACAATCTCTATCAGCTGAGGAACTTCGTTGACAACCTCAGCGATGTTACGGCCTCAGACGCAGATGGCGGGCCTCTGGAGGTGCGGCGTGTCGGGAGCCATACCTGGCACATCAAGACCGATGCGGTAGCCTCGCTCAGCCTTCGTTACCAGGTCTACGCCAACGAACCGGGAGATTTTTACAGCCTGATCGATGAGAATCACGCCTTTCTCAACGGAGCCAACATTTTCCTCTATCTGGAGCAGCACCGCAGCGTGCCTCTCCGGCTAGAGGTAGCGGGCCTGGATCCTGTCTGGCGCATCGCCACCGGTCTGGACCAGGATGGATCGGCGACGGCATTCCGGGCCCAGGATTACGATCACCTCATCGACTGCCCCTTCGAGATCAGCGACTTTCACAAGATCGACTTCCGTTCCCACCGCGTAGATTTTGAGATTGTCTATCACGGCGAGCGAGGGGTGGAGGAGCCAGAGAAGTTTCGCTCTACGCTCGAACCTCTAGTAGAGACCTCGTTCCAGCTTATGCGGGATGTTCCACTGAAACGCTATGTCTTCATCTACCACTTCACGGGGGGCAAACGGGGGGGAGGCATGGAGCATCGCAACTCGACCGCTATCAATAAGCCTCCTACCTTAAAGCCCATCACCTCCGCTCGGAACTACCTCGGCATAGCAGGAGTTTCGGCTCACGAGTTCTTCCACCTCTGGAACGTCAAGAGAATTCGCCCTCACCACTACGTCGAACCGGACTGGACTCGCCCCATTCCCACGCCAGCGCTTTGGTTCGGTGAGGGGTTTACCAGCTACTACGGAAGTGTGATCCTGCTCCGCTCTGGCCTTCACAGTCCGGCCCGTTTTTTTCGCTCTATGGCTGACCGGATTGGAGGGATCGAAAGCAGATCCTCGCATCGGACCCTGAGCGTCGAAGAAGTCTCCGCCGATGCCTGGCGCTACACTGAGCCCTCCTACCTTCTCCCCGAGAATAGCTACAGCTACTACAGTAAGGGAGCCGTGCTGGCATTCTTGGCGGACCTGAAGATTCGGTCCGAGACGAAGGGCCGCCGTTCTCTGGATGACGTCATGCGCTTCTTGAACTGGTTCTACGCCAAGCCGGGAAAGGGGTTTGAGCCCGAAGACCTGCCCCGCGTCTTCAGTTCAGTGTGCGGATGTGACTTCAGCGAGTTTTTCAAGAATTATGTCAGCGGCACCGAAGCATTGCCGTATCAGGAGTACCTGGCCCTGGCAGGCCTGGAGTTGGTTCGTGGAGAGAGGACCGCTGCCGACTTCGGTTTCGAGGCCAGCAGCAACCACGGCGAGCCGCCAATCGTGGCACGGATCGACGAGGGCTCACCGGCGGCAGAAGCAGGGCTCCAATTGGGGGACGTGGTCTTGTCTCAATACCGTGGAGTAAAAGCGGGTGAGGAGCTGTCCTTGAAGGTACTGCGAGGCGGCGAAGAGCAGGAACTCAACTTTCAGACGGGCAAGAAGGAGATCCTCACCATCCAGATCGGAAGCCTTGAGGATCCAAGTCCGGCCCAGCACCAAGTCCAAAGAGGCCTGGCGGAAGGGGACCGCGAAATGATGAGCGGTGAGCAGTAACGGAAACAGCTGCGCCCTGATCTACCCGACATTCTTAAACAAACCGAAGCCCCCGCTGACCCACTAGGCCTCGGTTGTCCTGGTAGTTCAACTCCTTTTCAGGCAGTCCCACCAACCGGCCCTCCTGGACCCAGTTATCATCCCCCCCGTAGAGACTCTGGATCAGAAGGTCTGTGAGTCGATCCAACTCTGCTCGGCACCCAGGCGCATGAGAAAGATCCGTTGTCTCCCTGGGATCGCTCTCGATATCGAAGAGTTGGCGGCAGTTTCCCGTTGGGTAGTAGATCAGTTTGAAATTTCCGCCGCGGATCATGCGCGTGGCCTCCGCACCTTCGGAGTGCTCACCGTACAGATGATCCCTCCTCTGTTGTCCCGCTAGAGAGAATCCCTCGACCGTCTCGGGAATAGGCAGGCCGCAGAGATCCAATAAGGTGGGCATGAGGTCCCCGGATTCTGCCAGGCGGTCATCTTGGGTATTCATGGAGAATCGTTCATCTTGGCTCAGCGGGACCAGCACCAGGGGAATCTTGGCTGACATCTCGTAGAAGAGGCATCACGGTCCAGAGTCCGTGCTCTCCGACCATGTGTCTGTGGTCGCTCGTGAAGAGCAGGATCGTATCATCCAGGATGCCCTCCTCGCGGAGGGCTCCCACGACCATGCGAATCTGATGGTCGATGTGAGTGATGGTGGCGTAGAAGGCGCGCCGTGCCAGCTCCAGTTCCGCCCCGGGAGCACCCACCAAGGCACTGCGGTTGAGGTTGCGAGTTTTGATCATGTAGGGAAGCTGATCGGGATCCGCCGACCAATCTCCGGTTGCGGGACGGTCCATCTCCACGTCTCGATACAGATCCAGATAGCATTGGAGCGGCGTCATTGGAGGGTGGGGTGCAGAGAAGGAGAGGTACCAGAAGCCCGGCCTGCGGGGGTCGCGGCGGCCCTGCTCTTCAAGCAAGACGTCGTCGAAGCCAATCCAATTGCGTTGGGGATAGACGTGCAGCTTTCCCACGGCGAAGGCCTGGTAACCTTCATCGCGGAAGCACTGCGGCAGGGTACTCACCTCAGGGAAGAACGCTCGCTCCTGAAAGGATCGGTCTCCGTGGGAACGTGCTGTCATGCCGAGTCATAAGGGTTCGTCGAGCGGGAATACACGAAGGGCAGGCCGAGTAGGCGTTGGTGAAGGTTACGCCGTCTCTGCGTAGCTGGTTTACCGTTGGCGTGATGAGGACCGGATGAGGAACGCTACCGGTCAGGGGTCCACCCCAGTGCTCGGTACAGATCAGGAGAACGTTGGGTTTGGAGCCCATTTTGCGCTCTCGATCGTGAGGTCCAGTAGCCCTGACACCGAGCTGACTCGGAAGCTCACGGAAAAGGGGCCGGCTCAGTGGATGGCTGTAGAGTGATTCGAATACTTTTCAGCAGGCTTCGGGTTCATATCCTCTGCGATGACACCCAGTATTCTCCTGCTGGCCGATGCCATGGCCTCCAGTAGCCGAGCTAGATCGACTCCCGGGTTCAGATGCGTGTCGCCTCGGTTGAGCACGGCCAATACCTGAGAGAGTAACGACATCATCTGGGTGAGGGCGAGACCCGACCGGGGGCCTAGAGCCTCTGGTGTGGTTCCTCGCTCGTCGTGTTTTCGGAGCCACTCGAGATTCTCGTCCAGGATCAGTAGTGCCCGAGCGCGGTAGTCCCCAGCCATCTGATCCCGTAGTGGGTCGTACTCTTGTTTGACTCGTTTCCAAAAGCTTTCCATTTGCTCAGAAAACCCACGGTAGATGCCTCCCGGGCGCACCCTGCGTCCGCGCAGGACCCGTCCCACTACCGCATCGAGACTGGACCCACCGTGATAAAGCTCGTCTCTCATATAGGCCTCCACCTCGAGACCTCGCAGGGCTATACCCAGGGAAAAGAGGGCGGGGTCGAGTGGGTGAGAAGACTCGGCTGCTGCAGATTCGGGACTCCGGATCCCAAAAGTAGAACCCTGCTCGTCATTCATTCGGGGCCGACCTCCGAGTCAATGTTGCTACCTCCACCGAGTTTGGCGATCATACCGATTGCCGGTGACGCTGCGCTGCGAGCTGCTGGAGCAGGTTCTGCCCATCACGTCGCGCGGAGCCCGACAGGGACCATACTCCCAGGCGCTTCGTTGAAGCACAGGATCCCCCTCCCTCACGGTCATGGCTCTGTCAGCGCTGCTAGCGGTGATCATGGCAGAGGCAATCCAAGTTTCTTTTTCGAATGGGGCCAGCGCTTCCTGGGGGCGGGACTAAGATGACTTCAGCGCAGTGCGGCTGATGTCCGTTGTTCGAGCTCCAGCAACATCTTTTTCGCCGGCAGACCGCCACCGAATCCTGTCAGTGCACCCGATTTTCCGATCACACGGTGGCAGGGCACGACAATAGGAAGCGGATTGGCGCCGTTGGCTGCGCCCACAGCACGACTTGCCTTGGGATTCCCAATACGCGACGCTAATGCACCGTAGGAGATCGCTTGGCCGTAAGGTATTTGTTGCAGTGCTTTCCAGACTTTGAGCTGAAATACAGTCCCGGTCGGTGACAGCGGGAACTGAAATTCGAGGCGTTCTCCTGCAAAGTAAGCCTCGAGCTGCGCCGCGATAGCCAGAAATGGCTACCGATCCTCAATCCAATCAGGCTCTGCCTCGCGGCGCCCGGTACCCGATGGAAAGCCGATGACGTGAAGCCCTTCTGCCGTCCCGGCCAGCAACAATGGACCCAGCGGACTTTCGACGTACCAGTATTTCATCTGGAGGTAAACTGTAGACAAGCCAATATCCTTTGGTTTCGATTTCATGGTCTCTGCAGGAAGTCCCTTTGGGGAGAGGTGGTCAGGCGGAGCTAGGGGTCCTTTGTCTCTTGTCGAAAGCTCGTGACCTTTCGTCTGAGTGTTCGCAAGACAGCACCCATAGAAGGATCGGCCGCCAGGTTTAGAACTTCGTCGGGATCCTGCTCCAGATCGTAGAGTTCCTCTAGAGGCCGTCGTAGGTAGGTTCCCAAAAGGCGCCGACCCATTCGGCCCTGCTCCTGGATGCTCTTCCAGGTGGGCGACGCAAAGAGGTCGTTGGCATGAGGGAACTCCAACTCCGGAAATAGGTTCAACAAATACTTGTAGTGACGCGTCCGAACGCCTCGGATCGGATAGTACATCGTGATTTCATGGAAGGTGTGGGAAAAGTAAGCCTCATCCCAACCCGGAGGATTCTCCTTCTCCAGAATGGGTAGAAAGGAGCGCCCGGGGAGTGCCTCCGATGGAAGAGGCGTCCTCGTCCAGTCCAGAATTGTGGGCAACAGATCGACGTAGCTGACGATAACGCTGTTGACAATCCCTCTCCTGGTCTGATTCGGGGAACGGACGAGCAGCGGAAGGTGGACGCCCTAATCGTAGAGGTTGGTCTTGGCACCGGGGAAGGGGATTCCGTTGTCGCTCAGATAGATGACGAGGGTATCTTTGTCCCGACCGGCGTCCGCCAACTCTCGCAGTACCAGTCCGATGCCCTGATCCAGCCGACTTACCGCCTGATAGTGTTCAGCCAGCTCCTCTCGAACCGGGAGCTGATCGGGTAGGAAGCGGGGCACTCTTACACGAAGCGGATCGTAACTAACCTCGTTTACTCCGGAATAGGAAACTTCGTTGTCGAAGCTCTGGCGGGACCGATGGGGATCACTGCAGCCCACCAACAGAAAGAACCGGCGGCCCGATTGCTCCCTGAAGAACTCGCCAGCCTTTCGTGCCATTGCAGCAACATCCCGGTTCCCTCCGGTTTCCAGCGCGGAGACACTGTAGTCGTAGGGATGGACAGATGCTGGCTTGACATGGAGCTTCCCCACCACACCGGTGGTGTAACCGTTATCCTTCAGCAAGCGGGGTAAGGTCTGGACGCCCTCGAGAGTGTGGAAGTTGTGGTCTCTGTGGGTGTGTCCGTACTGTCCGGTGCTGTGGTTGAACTGCCCTGTCAGAATCACCGACCGGCTCGCGCTGCAGGAAGGCTACCGTGGCGAAGGCATGAGTGAAGCGAACACCTTCCCGGGCGAAACGATCCTGGTTGGGCGTCTGAATCACAGGGTTCCCGTAGCATCCAGGCCCTGATCGTCGGAGATCAGGAGCAGAACACTTTGGGCTAGAGTGGTCCCCAAAAAAACTAGCAGCCCCAGCCTAAAACTCCAGATGCGGAACGCGAACCCGTTCATCTCAGCCTTCCCATCGACACCTCGTGGATTCTAGCAGGTAGCTTGGGACTCTGTTAGGATTTCAAGTGTCGTTATCAGGAGGGGATATGAAGGGAATGAATCGAAGGGAATTTCAGCAGAGAATGGGCCGCGCTCTGGCCGCTGCTCCACTGATCGTCGGGGCGTCTTGTGGTTCGCAGGAATCGACTCCGCAGACCAAACAGCCGTCGCCGTCAACAGCCTCCTCAGGATCCTTGAAGATGACGCTGGGCGAGGCCGATGTGAGGATTCCCCCAGAAGCTCCTGAGGGCGAAAAGTGGCGTTACGGCATCGGTCTCCCGTTTCAGCTAGCCCCGGGAAAGGCAGCACTTTTCTGCAATATCAAGGGAAAGCGAGGTCAGGACTTCGAGGCGGGGAGCGACCTGATTGTGTTCGATTCGATCATTGGCGGAGTGCGCGAGACCTTTCCCATCGTTCGCAATGAGGTCCGAGACGAGCCCCACACCGGCAAGCCCGCCGACGTCGTCAAGTATCCGACTCGTGGCGGATTCGTGCCCCTTGGCGCCAAGCGGCCGGATGGCTCTCCCTATCCGAATGCCGGAACTGGATTCGGTTTGAACCAGGCCATCGGTTGGCCACTGGGGGGCTCCAGGATGACCGAGGATTCCTCGCGGTTCTGGTACTGGGATATCCAGCAGTACCGGTACGACGGCCAGGTCTTCAATGTGGAATCGAGCGAAGCCGTTGCTGTAGGAGACCTGCTTCCGGAGTGGATCATCAGCGATGGGGGCCTCACCAATGCCATCCCTGACGGCGATGATTTTCTGGTCGGCATGACCGGTGCCGAGGGAGATGCAGAGACGTGGAACCAAGCAGGTCGGCCGGCAGGAGCGGGTGTCATGCGTTGGCAGCGCAAGTCGGAGCGCTGGGTGCCGGTTTCCTTCGTACGAATCACGGATCTGGATGGGTCCTTCGAGCCAAGCCTGATCCGCGATAGGGATGGCAGCCTCCTCTTTTGTGCCCGAGCCGGCAGCGACGAGCGTGGCCGTCGTCGACTCGAATCCCGGGTCTGGCGCTCCAGCGACGGGGGCGATAGTTGGGAACAAGCCCTCTTTGTGCTAGGGGCTGTGGGTGGAAGTCCAATTACCCTGAACCAGGCGGCCGATGGAACTCCCTACATCGCAGCCAACCTCTACGAAGTCTTGCTCCATCCGATTGGGGAGCGCTTTCGTCCCCAAAAGGACGATCGAGGCATCGCATATGCCTCTCCTGTTGGTCGTGAGAAGCTCTGCCTCTGGCCCCTGAACCAGGATCGCGACGGACTCGAGACCCCGATCCTGGTACGGGATTCGGTCGCGGAGTTCGGACTTGCCCCTTCCGGCGATACCTGGAATATCGACCACCCCTCGGCCATGACTGTCCAACTGGCCGATGGAGACTGGCACAACGTCATAGCCATGCGCATCTGTGACCATGCCGAGGTCAGGGAAGGTGTCGACCCGGCCCCTCAGACGGGGTGCTATCTGGAGGAGATCCTGTCCCCAGGTGAAGCAATCCCTCTCTGGAACCTTTAGCGGCCTCGGACCAACAAGCAGTGTGTCTATTGTAGGACGGGCACTCCTGCCCGTCGAGGATAGTGACGGGCAAGAGTGCCCATCCTACAGCTCGTTGAGATTCTGCGCGACCGCTGGATTTGAGCGACGAAACACGCCGGACTCCGGATTCGATTCCATGGTTTCCCAGCGGGGCCTCCACCAGAGGTCCACCCGGGACCCGGTGAGAGCATCCACATCGCGAACCGTCAGATTCAGACGAAGGGTTTCCCAGGGGACTCCCTGGATTGGGTCCAGGGAGGCGTGGGGAATAGCCCATTCGAGGGTATATCCGTCTGTGCTGGGAGCCCCCAGTATCCGGACACCCTCGATGCGTTTCTGCGTGGGATCGACGATGGCATTGCCGACGGTCGAAGGAGGTATCACGCGAGCAGGCGGCCTCACCTTTTCGATCGTTGTTCGCGCTACTCCGGCAGCGTTCTTACCCTCGTCCGGCTGCTGGGGATCGAGATGGAGGACGACGGAATCCTGATATGCGCTTGTTGTCCCGCCCCTGTGGATCCATTGATCATCCTTCACCCGGACACCCACGTACAGGAACTCCCCATCTTGCACCAGGCCGAAGTCTAACTGGAGATCCTGCGGGCCCTGCCAGGCCGAAGTATCCCCTGTTAGTTGCTGGGGACGGGCTAACGAAAAAGGAAGGGATGACCAATCGTCAAGCCGTCCGTCCAAGGTCATGGATCCTTTGGCAACACGTTCTATGACCGGATTCTGCTCCAGGGCTGCGTAGAAGGTTCGCTGCCAGGACACGGGTTGAGCCATATCTTCGGGTTCGTAGGTAGCGATCACCTCCGCCGGAAGGGCGTCTTGACTGGTGAGCCTCTGATCCTGGGACCACTCTACCAACACCCTTACCACCTCGGTCGAACCGGCAGCTACCGTCTTGGACAGGGCGTAGGGGGTCGGTCGAAAGCGATCGTGGAACTCCCAACGGAGGCCAACCTGTAGCGGGATCTCTGCTCGGTTTTTGATATGAATCAGGGTCTGCCCCTGGGTGGCGGATTGGGCACTGATGGATTCGATCCTAATGTCATAGGCGTTTCCCAGTCGATCTGTAAGGTTGGCCATCGCCTGCGTGGGAAGGTCCCCATCCAGAATTCCGTCCAGCTTCAGGTGGGCTACTACGGGTCCTTCTCGGGTCAGAGTGACCCATGTGACATGATCGAACCGGCCGTGTAGTGGACCCGCTAGACTACTGCCGCCCCCGGTTGTCGCCAACTGATAGTACTTATTCTGAGTCCGCTGGTAGCTGACATATCGATGGCGGTGTCCGGCAAACACCGTGTGCGGACGTCCCCCCAGGGACTCCTCCACCTCAGCCCAGCCAGACCTGTCTTCGTAATCCCACAGAGGCTTGTGCAGGAAGACGAGGGTCCAGCGAACTCCGGGATTTGCCTCCAAGGTCTGCTTGACGAAGGCCACTTGGTCCGGTCCAATTCGCGAGGGCTCCCCGTCCTCGGTGTTCAGGCAAAGGAAGAGGACGTTCTTGTAGAGGAAGTGATAGTAGGTGGGACCGAATCGCTTCACCCATTGCTTGCGGGCTTCGGGGGCCCAGATGTCGTGGTTGCCGGGCACGTAGAAGAATCGCATCCGGAGAGTGTCCACCAGGTGTCGGAATTCCTTCCATTCCCGCCCCACTTGCTCGAGATCCTCGGTGCCCCCTTCGATGAGATCCCCAACGCTGACGACGAATTCCGGCCTGACATCATTGATCTTTCGAAGAGCCTTGGCGAAGACTCCCTCCCGATGCCCGCCTGTCCTGTCGGAAACGACGACAAATTGGAACTCATCTGAATCGCTGAGAAATCGCTTGCCCGACCAGGGTGCTGGGCCCTGGAAGTCCGGCAGCAGGGTCTGGCTCTGCTCCTGGAAAGTCCAGGCAACTACTAGACCCAAACCGAAAATGGCTCCCAGCAACAGTCGTGTGCGGATCGGGGTAGCAGGGTGCGCAAAAGCGTGTTTCGCCATACTCATATCCACTTCGTCCTTGTTCGCGGGCTGATCGAGGCTTTTTGGATGGTAGCGTACCCATCAGCAGTAGCGCAATCAGCCTGACGGTCTTTGCGGAATCGTCTCGATGAAAAATTCCGGTCGGCCGCTGCTCAGCACAGCCCGGTTGCCGTCCAGTGTGGGCAGCCCGGGTGACTTCTCGACTTTAACCTCTCGAGGTTTTAGTATTCGATGAAGAGTCTTGGCCGTGCCAATCGGGCGAACTTGGTTGGCCAGCATATTTCAAATCGCGAAATCCGAGTCCTAATTATTGGGTCATAAGAATGAAAGCCTTTTGGCCAATGGGCAAGTATCATGAACAGGGAGCAGACATGATCACATTTGCACGAAGCTTGATCAGGAGTAGCTTCGTCAGGACTTGCCTAACCTTCGTTTCTTTGGCCGGATCCTCGGTTCTTGCTCAACCAGCGATTGAGGTCGACACGCCGATGGCGCCTCCGGCGTGGGCGCTGGCCCAGTGGGCCTTGCTCGATGCGAATCTCGAGGCGGCCTTCGTGGCAGCGAACAAGTATGTCGACGAGCGCGGTTGGATGCGGATTACGCCGAACTGGGGCGCGATGGATGGGGCGGATGACGTCACGGAGACCTACCGCGACCTTCCAATCATCTACATGCTCGGAGGTCCGCCGGAAATACTGAGTCTCCACAAGAAGATATGGGAGGGACATCTCGACCAGTACACCCAAGCTCGTGAGCCCCTGGTCGCGGCTGTTAAGGAAGGCATGCTTTACAAGGAGTTTTGCCCGCAGCTGGATTGGGAACACACCGGCGAGGCCATGGCTCCATGGTATTGGTACGGACTCGCCCGTCCGGACGACGCTCAGTACTTAACCCGCGCTCGGCGCTTTGCCGGGTTCTACATGAACGAGGATCTCGGAGCTCCTAACTATGACCCAGAGAAGAAGATTATTCGTAGTCTCTTCAACGGCAGCCGGGGACCGCTGCTGACTCCAGCTTCGGAATATGACTGGGGCGGCAACCCGCGTCCCCGTCACGACCCACGACCGGGTCAGCTCCCGCGAACCGAACGCTGGACGCGCATGGGCTACACTGTCAACCTGAGCGGTGACCATCCGCAAAACATGCTCACCACGAACCTGGCGATGACAGCGTACATGTTGACGGGGGAGAGAAAATATCGCGATTGGATCCTGGAGTACGTCGGTGCCTGGGCCAAGAGGGCGGCCAGCAACGGCGGTAACCTCCCTAGCAACATCGGCCTTGACGGCTCTATTGGTGGCGAATGGGATGGAAAGTGGTGGGGTGGGGTTTATGGCTGGAATTTCCGGCCCCAGTCGGAAGATGGGTCGGACAATGCAGGCAACAATTACGTGATGAGGGGTGCGCGGGTTGGTTTCGGCATCGCATTTCTTCTAACGGGCGATCACCAGTACGTTGACACGCTGAGGAATCAGATCGACAACATGTACGCTCAGCAAAAGGTCGTTGACGGCAAGCTGATGGTCCCGCACAAGTACGGTGACAACGGTTGGTATGCGTACATCGACAACAGTCTTCGAGGCGGTGGCAACGTTAATTTCTGGTCCCTGCCTGAGCTGACAGACATCTACACCTGGACGCTGAAGGCATCCGACCTACCGCGCGTCTCTGAGGAACCCTGGCTGCACTACCTTCAGGGTGAGTCTCCTGCCTTTCCCTTGGAGGCGATCGCGAACGATTTCAACGTGATTCGAAGGCAGGTCGAGAAGGTGCGGGCGGATTCCCAGACGGCAGACACTCGAGCGTCATCTGGCATGCCTGTCGTGACCTCGGTGGGAAGTCTCATCAACCTCATGCTAGGGGCCAACGATCCGGGTAGCGGTGGCAACGTGCTTCACGCGCAGGTACGCTATTTTGATGTCGACGAGCGACGGCCAGGGCTACCCCCGGGTGTCGGCGCCCTCGTGGAGCAGGTCCGTCCCGACGGCATCACGCTGCTCCTGGTCAATACGAACCCGGTGACGAGCCGCAAGCTGGTCGTTCAAGCGGGAGCCTATGCCGAGCACGATGTGTTGACCGTCGCAGTTGGCGACCAACAGGTCGAGGTGGGAGACTCGCAGTTCCGGGTGCGCTTGAGCGCTGGATCAGGAGCGCGTCTGCTGATTCGGATGAAGCGTTACGTGAACCAGCCGACCTTTATGTTTCCCTGGAATCGATAGGAGCTGATGGAATGATCCATGACTTTTGAAGGGTGTGCCAATGAAACGATCGGGCGAAAATAGGATTGCGATATTGATATTTCTGGTGCTCCTTGGCACGGCTCTGTCAGCCGAGCCTGACGTCTACTTCCGGAGCAATGGGGGAGTTCCGGCGGGTGACCGAGTACCCCTTCCCGGTGACCTGAGTGACGGGCAGACTCTGGTCTGGAAGGCCGGCCTCCCCGCGGGACATTCTACCCCCTGCGTGACGGCCGACCGGATTTTTGTCAGCGTCTTCGAGAAGAAGCTCGCAACCGTGGCCTTGGACCGAAAGACGGGAACCAGGCTTTGGAAGAGGGTGGTCAAGATTGAAGGCATCGAGCCCACTCACAGTATGGGAAGCCCCGCATCGTCGAGTCCGGCGAGCGATGGAGAGCGAGTCTACGTCTTCTTCGGGAGCTACGGGCTTGTCTGTTACGACCTGGAAGGGAAGCTGATATGGGATAAGCGCATGGGACCTTTCCAGGACGATTTCGGCGCATCGAGCTCTCCGGTTCTCGCAGGCGACAAAGTGATTCTGAATGAGGATCACGATACCGGCAGCTTCCTGATCGCCCTTGACAAGTTGAGTGGTAAGACAGTGTGGGAGACTCCCAGGTCTGGTCACACTCGAAGCTACTCCACTCCAGTCGTGTGGAAGTCCGAGGGACGAGAGACCCTCCTCGTGGCGGGAGCACTGCAACTGACAGCCTACGACGCGCAGAAGGGGAAGAGACTCTGGTGGATCAATGGCTTAGCCCGCATCGTCAATCCCACCCCGGTTTTGGGTGAGGATCAGCTCTTCGTGGCGTCCTGGTCTCCGGGTGGGGACACCAACTCGCGGATCTCAATGGAGGGCTGGTCCACGGCAAACCGCCGATGGGACACGGATGGCAACCAGATCCTGGCCGGGGAGGAGCTCCCCGAGGGAGAGGTGAAGGGGAGACTCTCGATCATCGACCTGGATTTGGATGGGGGCGTCAATCAGGTCGAATGGGAGAGGTACGCCCGGGTATTCAAGCTCGCCCGCAACTCCATTCTGGCGATTCGGCCAGGGGGCCAGGGCGATCTTACCGGTACCAACGTCCTTTGGAGCTATCTTCGAGGAGTTCCCTACGTCACCAGCCCCGTGCTCTATCGCCAGGTGGTGTACATGGTCAAGAACGGGGGGATCGTGACCAGTCTGGACGCGGAGTCGGGAAAGCTCTTGAAGCAGGGCCGTCTCACTGGACTAGGAAACTATTTCGCCTCACCCGTGGCCGGTGACGGCAAGGTGTACTTGGCCAGTGAAAGTGGAGTGATAACGGTACTGAAAGCTGGTGTGGAATGGGAGATTTCTTCGTCCCACGATCTGGGCGAGCGCATCATGGCAAGTCCAGTCACAGCCGACGGTCGAATCTACGTTCGAACCGAGGAGGCCCTGTACAGCTATGGGGATCCTAAAGTCCAAATCACCGGCACTCACGGAGAGCCAATGATGATACCACGATCCAGATCAGCAGGTTACGGATCGGGATCCTCAAACGGTCTGGATAGCCGTTACGCCCTCACCGACCGCCCTCTCTGATTTCTCCCCTACCTCACGCTACTAAGGGTCTGCGCAAGAATAACTTGGTAGAATTGGCGCTCAGATTTGCGAAGTTATTCTTGACAGAACCCTGAGTACTCTGGAACGTAAATACGGAAACGTTTGCAGATGGGGCTTGCGAGGCGAGATCAAGGCAGGAGGAGGAAGACGATGTTTGGCCATCTTCGACGACGACCAACGCAGAGATCGTCCGCAACCCCCGTCTGCCCTACGGGTGGCGACGGGACGCGCCGATTTCTTTGTCGCGCCTTCTCCACTATGGCAAGACATGGCGTTCGGCGGCGCTTCGCGAACTCGACCCGTCCCACTCGCCACAAACGTTGCCGTATTTAGTTTCCAGTATACTCAGGATTGTGCCGGCGCATCCTGATGGCCGGACTCACGGTCGGCTTGGCGGGCCTGCTTGCGGTTTCAGGGTTTGCACTGGGGTTCGGGGAAGCCACAATGGAGCCGCTCGTAGCGGCTGCGTTGGTTCCGAGGAGCCAATCGATCTGTGTGGGCGATAGCAATCAGGACGGACTGCAGGACATCCGTGACATCGTTCTGATTCAGGCGCACCTCCTTCAGTCCGGTGGCCTCTCAGAACACTCTCCGATTTTTTCAGCCCGGCCGGACCGTACAGGCCATCATCACTGGAGCTTTTGAAGACCGGATCTCGGGGATCGTCCCGAACGGAGTCGAACAGGAACTTTATAGGGTCACGGTCAACGTCAATCGAAGCGAAAGCAACGGAGGCGGCTTCGAGGTGAACGGCTTCCCCCCCCCAGTTGAAGGTAACGCCTCCCAGTTCGACCATTTTAATGCCTCCCGGCAGCGGCAAAGAGACCTTTGTCATCGGAGGCGGAACGCCTCCTTCCCGTTCTGGGACCCGTGGGTCAGCTGGTCGAGATCATCGGATCCGGCTTCGATCCCGATCCGGCCGGAAACAGCGTGACCTTCCAGGGAGAATCGAACGGTCGCATCGAGGCCACGGTCGCAAGTGCCGGCTCGGACAAGCTGGAGGTGAGGGTTCCGCAGGAAGCCATCTCCGGTCCGGTGAGGGTTACGGTGGGTGGCCTCACGGGCAACGACTATCAGTTTTTCGTTCTCTTTCGCCCCGATGCAGGCGTGTTCTTCCCGGACTTCAAGGCCGGCCAACCCGTCGGTCCCCTCCTGGTATTGAGCGATTTTCCCAGCCCTCGCCTGGAGCGTCTTCTCGATCAGGATGTCCCTTTCGATTCCCTGGGCGTGGTCCTGGATCAGGGCAACATCAAAACGGACACGTTGGAGATCGGCCAGGCCGCCGGAACTGCGAGTGTGATGCACAACGATGGGAGCGGCACGCCGACCGACTACCTGCTGGTGTACGCCGGCCACGAGGAAGAGGGAGAACGGCGGCACGTTTTTGATCTCGAGCCCGCCCTGGAAGACACTTACTGCAAGGAACACTTCACCTGTGGGAAAGCGAGGGAGTGAGATTGGAGTTCCGGTTCGCCGACCTGGTTTCGTTTCTTTCCCTGTTCAATAAAACCCTCACCATCCTGTTTGAAGAAGGGGTTTACGCTCCGCTGGGGGCTCCGGGAAGCACCGTCAACACCAGGGTGGAGGTCCGTTCCGAGCAGTGGAGTTTTTTCCCGGAGCCGATGGTCGTCGACTTTCTCGGAGAAGTGGAAATTCAATGATCGAGCTTGAACTCGTGCAGGCGGGCCGAAAGTTGAAAAAGTTTCTACTGATAGGGGCGCTGGAGCTAGTCGCCGGTGCTTGCACTGAAAACCCTGAGGACGGCGAGGGTGAGGTTTCTCATCAGAGCTACCGAACCTTGGTTTCAATCAAATCGGTGCCAATCGGCGAGAGTGTGAAGGGCAGTAGAGTGTGAAGGGCAGTGTTGAAGCCGAGATCCCGGAGGGCGATGGAGACCCTGAAATGGGCTCTTGGCCAACACCTCCGGCGGAAGATTATCTCCCATGGATAGTACAGCCAAGAACTCTCCCTCTCCTGCTAGAGTCTTGGTCCGTTGACACACCCGAAACGCAGACAACTTCCCTCGAGGTCGAGACCAGGCGGCCAGGGGTCCGCGGGGTTACTGGAAGCTCGGCTAGCTCTTAGCGGCCCTGGACGCTCAGTGAATCAGGTATCTGGGCAAGAATTGACGTAGGCCCGAAAATTTCCGAGAAGGACCACGTTGAGTTTCGCTTTGCTTCTGTATTCTTGGAGATAAAACTGGATCCCGAAGAATTGGAAAACACTGCTCGCATAGGACTTGCGCGAGGTCCCTTTGTCCAAGTCTTGCCTGATTCGGTATTGGACTTTGGTTCCTAGTCCCGAAGGATTATCGTTATTACTAACAGAGGAGATGAAGCGCTGAACGTGACCAACGTAACGATTGTTCCATCGGCTGAATTCAGCCTTACCAACCCCCTCAACACACCATTCACGGTCAAGCCTGGTCTAACTGAACGCTTCTCCATCAACTTCGAAGCCTCATCATCATCAGCCAGTGCCGTCTTGCAGATTGCGAGCAACACTGCCGGCGGGACGGTGAAGGAAATCACCTTGCAGGGCCCGGCCCTCGCTCCGCAGGACCAAAAGTCAAGACCGCCATCGACTGTCGAGATTAAGCAAGACCCGCACACCGACTTCTCCCACCTGAGCCTTCGCCTGGAGCAGACATCTGCTCAACCCGTCCCATACCGTCTCAAGATCGTGGGCAAAGAGCAGCAGATGGATCTAAGCGGTTTTTCCGAAGGATTCCATCTGGGGTGGGTTCATGTGGAGACTTCTGATGCCGACCGTCTCGGTCTGGAAAAGAGTCTCCTTTCACGGGAGGCGGAGGATCGCTGGCGCCTGGGCATCTTTCATGAAGGTTCGTTCCTATCGGAACTGCCTATCGCTACGGGCGTCCTCCACAACACAAAGCCGGTTTTGAACTGCAGGTCACCGCCGCTGGCTGGCTCGTGGCTCTTAGCCACAGCTTTAGCCTGCCCACGAGAGCCGTCGCCGAGGTCGAGTTCGACGTTCCTTTGCGTCTGCCGCCCCGCGGGGACCTGCCTTATGAGATCTCCAGATTCCCGATCGATTCATCGGGTTCCGCACCCGTCACGCCGCTGCGCCTGGTCGTGCCTCTCTGACTTCAGGCAGAACTGGAGAAGGAACTCTTTCACTCCGAGGATTCCAGCACCATCAATACCAGCTTTGTGGAGCGCCACAATCTAACTCTAACCATCCGCCTAACGACTGGAGCTGATCAAAACGCAGGTCTTGTAGACCTTGACGCCTCTACTCGTACCTCAGCGCTGTCATGGGATCGACCTTGCTCGCACGGCTAGTAGGCACGTAAGCCGCCAAGAGCCCTGAGACCCCAATGATCAGCAATGCTGCCAGTAGCTGACGAGTTAGCGCCGCACGTCCCGATCCTAGGGCTAACCGCACGGCCATTTCCCGGCGCCTGGCCGTCGACCTCGCCACAAGCAGTCCTGCCACGTAGACGCAAGAAATCAGCAGGAGAACGCAAACCATACCAATGAGCAAAGCCAATGGATCCTCCACAGCCTCGCGCAAGGCGGGAATGCCCTGCGATGCGGGCACCAGTTGCACGGCTCTCGTCAGATGCTCCTGCGTTGCCGCCAGTTATCTGGTATTGCTCCAAGGCCTGCGAGGATTTCTTCCACAATTCCACGGTACACGACGCGCGTCGCCGCCTCCGCCTGTTCCCGATGCACCTCGGGTCTCAGGCGAGTCAGCACATTCAAGTTTTGTAACCTCCGTTCCGAGATCTCCGGACGATAGAAGTCCGGCTTCATCTGTTTCCGCATGGCCAGAGGAACATAGACGGCGGGCGAGCGCCCTGTGAGCACACCGAGAAAGGTCGGGGGTGTTACACCGATCACGAGTATTGGGTTGTCGTTGAGTCTGATCGTCTGCCCGACAACATCTTCCTTGCCTCCGAATCGACTCTGCCAGTAACCGAAGCCCAGGACGGCGACCGGATGGCCACTCTCCAGCTGATCATCTTCTTCCCGGATCAGTCGCCCTGTGTAAGGCTCAAGACCCAGCACACCAAAGAAGTTCCCCGAAATCAGCTCCCCTTCCACCCGCTCGCTCTCGCTGTTGTGCGAGAGAGCCAGATTGGCGCCAGCTCTAGCGATAACACCTGCGAAGACCTCGCTGCTCCGTTTCAAGTCAACGTAGGTCGGATACGAATGCACAGTGTGATTGTTGTCCCCTGATGAGTACCTCCACATGTGCGGCCCCGTCATGTCCACCAGCACAAGTTCCCGAGGATCCTTGACGGGGAGCCCCTGCAGAATCACCCTGGTCGAAAATGGAAAAGACGGCCGTATTCGCACCAATACCAAGCGCAAGTGTTACCACCGCCACGGCTGTGAACCCGGGAGACCTCCCCAGGGTTCGAGCGGCGTAGCGGAGGTTATGCCACCATTCAGCCATGATAAGCCTCTACTGAGCCCTCAGCGCCTCGACCGAATCCGTCCGACTCAGCTTGCATGGACCCACCGTCGCGAAACGTACCGTTGCTAACACTGGCGGTTGGATGTTCGGTCACGTTGAAGAGAACGACACGTCGCCGGCTGTGGCTCAATACCATCAAGACACGAGGTTTTGACGAACTACAAGTTCGGAAAACTCGATAACTCCTCCTTGTTGATCTTGGAGGCTTTGAGCAGCTACAAAATTGACTGCAGTGGGCTTTTTGGAGGCTCCTCCAAGTGGCCGTAAACCATGGAAAAGAAATGGTGGAGGTAAGCGGATTCGAACCGCTGACCCCCTGCTTGCAAAGCAGAACTCCCTGGTTTCACAACCTCCTCATTTTCAGTAAGTTGTGAAAATAGAGTCATTTAGGTTTTCCTGATGTTCAGCGATTTTCCACGCTTTGGCAGATTTTGGAAGGATTTTCTCACACGGATTCTCACACAGACTCGGCAGGTGCGGCGCAGCTCTCTCAGCTCAAAATCGTCGGGGATGCTTCCGCTTTTGGGATTCTTTTTAAATCTTACGTTGTTAGTTGACATTGGGAGATTACACCCATAACTTCAATCTCACCTAGAACCAAGTAAGGTGGAAACTCAGGGCTGGCGTCAGGTTGAGTTTCGGTAAGAGGATAAGGTCAATGAAGATCATGAAAACGAAGGTCACTTTTTCTCCAAAAATACATTTTCGACTATGTCTTCTAGGAACTATGTTTCTCTTGTTATTCCATAGTTGCATCACTGAAAAAGACATTAAAGTAGATAAGGAGGCTAGCTGGATAGCAGGTGACCACCACATTCATAGCCGGTTTAGCGTCAGTTTTAACTCTAAAACCGACCCTCTTAGGACTTCACCTATTATTGGTGGTGGAGCCATTTATCCGATTCCAATGAATGCACTCATGGCCAGACGGTCTGGGCTTTCCTGGATGGTAGCAACTGATCATGGTGGTCCTAATCACAGTAAAGTCAACTTGGAAAAAGCTTATCCAGAATTGATACTTTCTCGGGAGCTTGTCCCTGAAGTAATTCAGTTTTTTGGACTCGAACTGAACTCTCCAGGAGCTGATCATAGTAGTCTCATTATTCCCAATGATGATAATGAGGCACAACAGTTAGCTCTAATTGAGTCAAAATTTGACAGATCTGAAGTATTTCCTATTGACCCAGAAAGGAACACTGAGCCTAGAATGATTCAAGCTCTTGAATTCATGAACAAGCTGAACCCAAAGCCCATTCTGATCGCTAATCATCCCTCTCGTTCTGCCCAAAAAGGCAAACAATATGGATTATATGATCCAGCTGAGCTCCGGAAATGGAATGACACCGCACCCGAAGTCTCAGTTGGAATGGCTGGGGCTCCAGGCCACCAAGCCTCCACACTCAATCCAGATAACACACCCAAACCAGAGGGTTTTCGTGGTGGCTACAGCCGATTACCAACTAGAGGTGGATTTGATCCTATGACCGCCCGACTTGGCGGTTTCTGGGATTCAATGTTGGGTGAAGGTCGGCATTGGTGGATCACGGCCAATTCTGATTCTCATGTGCACTACACCGAAGGCGGATCTGATTTCTGGCCTGGCGAATTCTCTAAAACTTATGTCCATGCTGAAAAATCCTATGATTCTATTCTAGAGGGAATCAGGTCTGGCCACGTCTTTGTCACAACTGGCGACCTGATCTCGGAACTTGATGTATCAGCTCAGTTCGGAAGGAAAACTGCTCAAATTGGAGGTAGTCTTGAAGTTCCATCTGGTACTGATATAGGAATTACCATTACGCTGAGGGATCCTGAAAAAAACAACCACCATAAAGATAATCCTGTAGTAACACGAGTTGATCTCATCATAGGAAAAGTTACTGGGCTAGGCCCTGACCCTACTCATGACCGCAATCCCAGCACCCGTGTACTTCATCGCTTCAATCAGGATAATTGGTCTGTTAACGCTGAATATAAAACAATGACTTACAACCTCAAAAATGCAACTGGCAACCTCTATCTGCGTGTGCGAGGAACCAATACAACACAGTTGGAACCTGAACCAGATCCCCCAGGAGAGAATCCCTGGACAGATCTATGGTTCTACTCCAACCCTATTTTCATTCAAGTTCAATAAGTCAGTTGTTGACTCTCTGGAGTTTATTCAAATGCAAACCTTTGCCCTTAAAATCATTCCCCGAGGAGTACAGAGAGAGCTACATGAGGGTTACACGTTGACAAAGGTTGGCTCGTTTTGCCCACCCAGGCCTCAGTCTCTTCCCCGTGTAGGTCGCAAACTACAAAAAACACGAAGCTCTGAAGATCACCTTTCGGGTGTCCCGCTTTCCCGCCAGGACTCTCGGTCAGCGGATCAGGAAGCGGCGTCTGGAGATTGGCCTCAAACAGCGGTTCAAGCTGAAGCGGGAGATGAACTCTACCTCTATAGGGGCTCCCCAGTCGATGAGTTGAAGCGGCGCTCTGTAACGACAGGTCATCGATCTGGGAACGTCGGTGGTCGTCGACGTAACGCCGGACCCGAGTGGACCGACCGTAGTTCAAGTCACAGTCGGATTGGGCTGCACTGGATCATTCAGAGGGAAACTTAGAATCCGCTTTCTCCTCGGAAGCTGGATTCCGACCGCTGAAGTGACAGCCGCGCGCGGCTCTGTTGATCGCACTCCGGTTGGGTCCGAGTGGTGCCCGATCACTCGAACTGAAAGGAGTAGAGCTTGGCGTTGTGGATGGAGATCTTCAGCTGAATGGGCGTGCCCGCCAGACGGCTTAGATCGCTATTGCCGCCCCAGCTCACCCGATGTCTGCCGGTCTTTGTGAGGGGATCGGCTTCCTCCAGCTTGAAGCCGCCGACCGGCTGGTGATCCGCATCCAGGACCTCCACCCTGACTTCGGGCGGACCGGCACCGGCGTTGCGTTTGGCGGCCTCCATATTGACGTACAACTGCTTGCCCTGGAACGAAAAGAGGCGGGTGACCAGAATACCGGGTTTGAGCTTTCCGCCGTCCACCGATACGATCCCGTCGGCCGGTATGGTGGCCAGCCCGATGGCACGACGAGCTCGATCTCCCTTTTCCTTCAGCGTGTCGGGACCCCGCCAGTTGGCACCGATGTAGAAGATCCGCATGGTGCCGTCACGGATGATGGGGGCAGCGAAGACGTAGATGCTGGTGTCGTCGAAATCACCATAGTAGCTTCCATTGGGAAAGAACGGCTCCCGGTACTCCCTGTCGTAGTGGATGCCGTCGCGGCTAGAGATCAGCTCCGGATAGTGTCGGGTATTGGTCGTGCGGAAGACCGTGATCACCCCGAGGTAGAGATCGGCGTAGGTAGTGGCAGCCATGGCGTAGAACTCGGTGTCGGGATAGTCCCTCTCATCCTGGATGAGCATGGTTTGAGCCTCGCTCCAGTGAATCCCGTCCGGACTCTCCGCCCGACCGATGACCCTCATCCGCATTGGGCAGTTCTTGTGGATGCAGCTCTCCATGTGAACGCCGTACGTCTTGCGTATAGGGTCCCATCCCATCCAGACCGTAGGACCCCAGCGTCCCGTTCTGGGGGTGGTGTCGATAACCGGATTGTTCTCATAGGCGGTCCAATTGAAGCCGTCACCGGAGGTGTAGAGGTCCAGCTTCATACCGACCGGAGTCGTGGTCGAAGTGTTGACAAACGTCTTGAAGCGTTTGTCCGGGTTCTTCTCGTTCGGATCCAGGAAGGCGGGAGTCAGATTTTTTTCGGCCAGCAGATTGTTCTTTCGAGAGCCCTGGAACTCGGTGAAGCCCAGATCCGGTTTCTCCCAGACGACACCGTCCTTCGAGACCGCATAGGCTCTCAGAGCTCTCAGCTTTCCCTCCTGCGGGATGTCCACGACCCGACCGCGCCGGTCAGTTCCCACCACGTATTGGGCGGTGTAGTACCACATCCTGTAGCGCTGGATGTCCTGGTCCCAGATCACCGTGCCGGTCTGGATCAGGTTGCGTTCCCAGGGGCGGTCCTGTTTCAGGACAGGGTTGCTCGGGTGCTTGGTAGCCTGGTTCAGGACCTGTCGGGCGTCCGTCAGTTTCTCGATGATGTAGGAGTCGACGAACAGCTGCTTCGTCGTTCCGATCTCCAGAAGTGCGGGCGGCGTGCTGGAAGCGGACGCGCCCAGTGCCGGGCTGAGGCTGATGGGGGTGAGCAGAAACAAGAGGAGGGCTCGGTTGACTGACAGCGTAACGGATGTTGGCCTGGTCATTTTTTTCTACATCTCCTTGGCGCGCTCACTGGTCATGCAATGGTACGCTGCGGCTTGTGTCAAGGCAAAGACGTTCCCGGGTCCTGAAATACGAGTGAGGAGCCGTGATCAGGAGCTCTGTTCCGATCCGCCTACTCTAGCTGAACCTCCGTCGCTGGCGCTTCAAGGGCTGCACGAACTCGGAATCGCGGTTACTTTCAAGAAGGTTCTGCGGTCCATCGCTTCTCCTGAACCAGAATTTCCGTATATAGCGTCGTCGGCTGCGTCAGGAGAATACCGTGTTAATACACACTCATGCACAGCCCACTCTACTTCAAGAGGGCCTCCCTCAAGACTCGACCTTCCACGTTTTCCAGTTCCAGACCCAGCAAGTGCGCAATTGTGGGTGCGATGTCATGGTTTCGGACGCGCCCAATTCTCTTCCCACGCCTGACCCCATGTCCGGAGATGACGAAGACCGGGTACATTCTGGGATGGCTGGGCAAATAGCCGTGCCCGTGTGAGTCGGTTTTCTTCCGACGTCGTGTGGTGGAGGAACTCGACGTGTCCGAAACCAGATAGGTATCAATATCAGCGATGATCATGTAGTGCCCGGCAACGTGGGGATCCTCTTCGTACCGCCGCGTACCCAGAGCATGAAACCCCTCCGGTCTGACGATCCTGGAAACCCCCTCCAGGTGGAGCACCGACTGCATCAACTTCTCCAGTCGAGGCTGATCGCGATCCTCCAGAAAATCATCGGTAAGCTCAACATACATCGTCCACCCACTGGGGTGCAGCGCCACCTTCCCCTCGAGCCCTGCCGGGGAAAGCAAGGGATGGAGGTTTACTTCATGTCCAACACTGTGAAAACCATGATCGGCCGTAATGATAAAAGTTGTCCTCTCGGCAATACCCGCCGCACGTGCCGCCGCTCTCAGCAAACCCACACAGTGATCTGCCATGGTCAGCGCCGTCTCCGACAGGTAGTGTGCGGAGCCATATCGGTGCTGATTAGCGTCGGTTGCGGAAATCAGCGTCGCCACCAGCTGGGGCTTGTGCGTGCGGATCAGGTGACTCGTGGCCTGGGCCAGAATCATATCGCGTGCTCCTTTCAGAGCAAACTCGGGATACCACTTAAAGTACAGGTCGATCGGAACACCGGCGGCACGAAGCTCGGCCAGAAGCTCGGGACTGGCGATCATAGGATCCAGCTGACCCCGCTCATCATAGCGCGGCGGCTGATGCTCATGAATGATGTTGAAATCGACCGACGGGTCACCCTTGGTTTCGGGCCAAAACATGGCTACCGTGGTCAGCCCTCTGCGTTTGGCCGCGTCAAAGAGCGTCGAGACCTCGATCACTTCGTGGGATTTTTCCGTGACGCTAAAAGACTGGCCTGTCTCGCGGTTTCGCAGGGTGTTGCCGATCACACCGTGAATCCGGGGTGAAACACCCGTGATGATGGTGGCGTGGGAGGGATGTGTGACACTGGGAAACACCGTCTCTCCACTCTCTGCCCAGACACCTTCGCTGGCCAGTGCACGAATGTTGGGCAACTCCAACTTCTCATTTTCCAGATGATAGGCTGCGAAACCGTCTATCGAGACGAGCACCACATAAGACTGATCCGCCCCGGCCAGGTACGATCCTGCCCACAGGGTCAGAAAAAGCTGCAACAGACTTTTCTTAAACCGCCGTCCTGAAATCATGGAAAACACCCTCAATAACCCGCCTACACTTTGTCGAGATACACCATGAAGGTTCAACCTGCCGCCGTTCCGTAAATCCTGCCCAACTTGAAGGATCCTTCAGTTGCGGCTTTTCAGTAGGGGATCGTAAAGACGCTGCCACCACCGAGAAACATGCTAGCCCCTAGCAGATACCCGAAGTCATACCAACCGCTGGAATTAGGAAACGCATAGATGCGGACATCGGTAAAAAGACCACCAATGAAACTAAAGAAAATGAGGAAACCGTGGAGTAGTCTATACAAGAAACAGCGATTTCCCACGCTTTGGTAGATTTTGGAAGGATTTTCTCACACGGATTCACACACAAAGTCCATGCTTCACCTGCACGCAGATCCAATTCGAGACACTCGATTCGCGGGAGGAGTGTCAGCGGCTTCGGAGTCGAATTCAGCGGGACTCCTCTGAGCACGATTCTGCGGCTGCGCCAATTCCTTCGCGAAAGTGTCATTCCCGCCGCCGTACTCTCGAGGTAATGGC
>Ga0310121_10001286_pt1 | contig 26042 bp, 23 predicted proteins | sample CB27_Tmax_986_MG_FD_203504 | JGI IMG/M metagenome (GOLD analysis project Ga0310121, IMG submission 203504) | Marine microbial communities from Western Arctic Ocean, Canada - CB27_Tmax_986 | ecosystem: Environmental > Aquatic > Marine > Oceanic | place: Canada: Western Arctic Ocean | collected...
ATCCCGCCCCGCGCAATCTGACGTCTCCAATACTGGCTCATCTCGAGAGTCGTCATGCCCAGGATTTCGCCACCGAAGCTCACTCGTAGTGGCGACGTCAGCGAGCGGTCCAGCACCTTGATGGGAGCCCCATCGCCCCAGGCGCTCACCTGGCCCAGAAAGATGCTGGCGACGACGGCCTTCGGGATCCGACCTCCGGCAGTGTCGGTGTGGACGATGAGCTTGAACGACGACGAGTCGGCGGCCTCAGCAAAGCACGGGGGCAGGAAGGCCGCGATCGCGACAAGCAGCTCTCAGGCGAGCGCCCCATCCATGGAGACCCGCGAAGACTGGCGCAAGGCCTCGGAACGGCTTTACAGCTCGGGGCACAGCGTCGCCCATTTGCTCACCCAGCGAAATCGTAGCATGGCCGACGGGAGGGACCGGGCCAGCGGGGTCGGAGCCAGCTTGCACGGGCCGCACTCGCCCGGCTAGCCTTCCAAGGGTAGATAACGATGACTGTGAGAGTCGGGCTCGGGACACTCGTGCTCATGACGTTCCCCCTCGCAGCAGCGGCTCAGGCCGCAGAGTGGCCGCACGTGGGCGGCGACCCCGGGGGCACGAGCCACTCGAGCCTCGACCAGATCAACCGGACGAACGTGGCGCGCCTCGAGGTGGCCTGGACCTTCGACACCGGCGACTGGAGCGACGGGACGGCGCTTCCGACCCGCACGGCGTTCGAAGCGACGCCGCTGGTCATCGACGGTGTCTTGTACGTCCCGTCGCCTTTCAGCCGCCTCTTTGCCCTCGACGCCGAGACGGGCGAGCAGCGGTGGGTTTTCGATCCGAAGATCAACAGGACCGTCCGGCGGAACCTCTTCGTCAACCGCGGCGTCTCCTCCTGGTCGGACGGGGAGTCACGCCGCATCTTTCTGGGGGACATCGAGGGCCGTCTCTGGGCGATCGAGGCCGCGAGCGGCCGGCCCATTCCCGAGTTTGGCCAGGGCGGCCGTGTCGACATGAGGGCTGGCATGGGGTTTCCCGATTCGCAATACGGGCTCACCTCACCGGTGACCGTATGCGGCGACGTCCTCGTGGCCGGGAGCCTCGTGAGCGACGGCGCGCCTCGGGGGCCGAGCGGCGACGTCCGAGGGCTCGACGCCCGCACTGGAAAGGTCCTGTGGCGCTTTCACACGGTCCCCCGCCCGGGTGAATACGGTCACGACACCTGGGAGGGCGATTCCTGGGAGGAGCGCGGGGGCACGAACGGGTGGTCGTTCATGAGCGTGGATGAAGAGCGGGGCCTCGTCTTTGTCCCGCTCACGTCCCCCAGCTACGATTTCTACGGAGGCGACCGGAAGGGCAGCAACCTCTTCGGCAACAGCCTCCTGGCTCTGGAGTGCTCGACCGGCAAGCGGAGGTGGCACTTCCAGACCGTCCATCACGACATCTGGGACTACGACCTGCCCGCCCAGCCGGTGCTCGCGACGGTGGACCGGCAAGGACAGGACGTGCCCGCGGTGGTTCAGGTCACCAAGATGGGCTTCGTGTTCGTGCTCCACAGGGACACCGGGGAGCCGCTCTTCCCGGTGGAGGAGCGGGCCGTGCCCCAGAGCACCCTCGACGGGGAGAAGACCCACCCCACCCAGCCGTTCCCCGTGAAGCCGCCGCCGCTGGCGCGGATATCGATGACCCGGAACGAGCTCACCGACGTCACCCCCGAGTCCCGGGCCGAGTGCGCGGAGCTGTCGGAGGGGGCGAACCTGGACGTCGAGATCTACGAGCCACTCGTCGAGGCGAACCAGGCGTTCTTCCCAGGGACCAACGGGGGCGCCAACTGGGGCGGGGCGTCCTTCGACCCGGCGACCGGGCTTCTTTTCGTCAACACGATGGACGTCGGCGCCCTCTACCGCATGGTCAGGCGCCGGCCTGGGGCGGCCATTCCGTTTGCCCCCCGGGCGGTGAAGCACGCCCGTTTCTGGGACGCGAACGGCTATCCATGTCAGAAGCCACCCTGGGGACACCTCACCGCGGTCGATCTCAACTCGGGCGAATTCCGCTGGCGGGAGATCCTGGGCGAGTTCACTGAGCTCACCAAGCGGGGCATCGCGAGGACCGGCACACCCAACATTGGCGGCTCGATCGTCACGGCCGGCGGCCTCGTCTTCATCGCCGCCACCCTCGACCATCGCTTCCGGGCCTTCGACAAGGACACGGGAGAGGAGCTGTGGACGACGACGCTCCCTGCGAGCGGCTTCGCCACGCCAGCAACCTACCTCGGCAACACGACCGGCAAGCAATTCGTCGTCATTCCGGCCGGCGGCGGGAACAAGTACGACAAGACGTTCACGGGGAAGATCGTGGCCTTCGCACTGCCCGACCTGCCTGCCGGAGAATGAACGTCGAGCCGATTGCTGCTAGCGCCCGAACCAGCGCTCGAGCAGTTCCGCCTCGAACCGGCGCTTCTCCTGGGCGTACGCCTCCGACACGTCTCGCACCCGGACTTCAGGTTCCGGCTTGGCGAAGAAATTTCCTTCGACCCGCGGCGCCGCCGACTTCCCCATCTCGATGAAGCAGTATCCGCGGCCGTCGAAGTCCACAGGCGGCGCGCCCACTCCACACTCCGCCGCGATCGTCGCCGAGACGTGCTCTCCCTCCAGTTGGGCGAAGAGGCCCGCCTTGGGCAGGGGCAGTCCATTGGCGAGCTTGATCTGCGTGACATCTCCAATGGCGAAGACACGCTCGTTGCCGGTGCGGAGGGTGGCCTGATCGACGGCGATCCAGGCGCCCTCACCGGTGAGGCCGCTCTCCTTCACCACCGCGGGAGGTCGATGAGGCGGGATACCGATGATGAGGTCCGCCTGCACGGGCTCTTCGTTCGCGAACACGACGCGTCTCGCTTCGACTCTCGCCGTCGCTCTCGGCCACCGACGCCTCCCCCAGCACTCCCGCCGTAGCCGCAGCGCCGGCCACCGTCAGGAACGTCCGGCGAGGTTGCGGGGCTTCCCCCGCAGGCCCCAGGCCAGCGATCTCGTTTCTCACCATGTCACCCACGCGCGGATCATACATCCGGGAGCGTTGGGAACTCCTCCCGAAGATCCGCGGCTGTCCCCCGGCCCTCTTGCAACTGTGAGGCTCCTCACTGTCCCACGGGTTCCCGGGACATCGCTCCCCAATCCCCTCGTTATTCCATCAGTAGGAGGAAGCACTCGACATGGAGATGCCAGCCAGCCAGAGACCACGGACGCCAGGGCCGCCTGGCCGGTCCGCAATGGGTTGCGGCGCGCCTTCGGGGTGTGGCCTGGGGCTGAGACAAGAGCACTACGAGATCGTGCTTCGCGAGCGGCCGCCGGTTCCCTGGTTCGAGGTCATCTCGGAGAACTTCATGGGAGATGGAGGCCGACCGCTCCAGATCCTCGAGTCCGTGCGGGAGAACTACCCGGTCGCCCTCCACGGCGTGTCCCTGTCGGTGGGCTCACAGGTCGGGCCGCGGGCCGATCACCTGGCTCACCTCAAGTCGCTCGTCGACCGGATCGAGCCCGCGATCGTCTCGGATCACCTGTGCTGGACGGGCCTCGGCGGCCACAACAGCCACGACCTCCTGCCGTTGCCCTACACCGAAGAGGCCGTGGCGGTCGCGGCCGCGAACATCCGGCGCGTCCAGGACGTCCTCGGCCGGCGCATCCTCGTCGAGAACGTCTCGACGTACCTGGAGTTCGCCTCCTCGACGCTCAGGGAGTGGGAGTTTCTCACCGCGGTGGCGCAAGAGGCCGACTGCGGGATCCTCCTCGACGTCAACAACGTGTACGTCAACGCCCGCAACCACGGCTTCGACCCCGAGACCTTCCTGGCCGGGATACCCCCGGCGCGGGTCGAGCAGTTCCATCTCGCCGGCCACGAGGACCACGGCGATTACGTGATCGACACCCACGATCACCCCGTGCGCGACGAGGTGTGGGATCTGTACGAGAGGGCGGTCGCCCGCTTCGGTCCCCTGCCGACCCTGATCGAGCGCGACGAGCACGTCCCCGAGCTTCCCGAGCTGCTCCGGGAAGCGCAGCGGGCCCAGAACGTCCTGGAGGGGAGCCATGCAGCAGCCGTCAACGCCGGTTGAGCTCGGCCGGTGCCAAGCGGTCGTTCTCGACGACCTCCTGCGCCTTCGGATCCGCTCGGCGCAGGAGCGCGCGACGGACTTCCTGGAACCGCCGGCGGGCAACGTCGAGGACCGGTGGGCCATCTACTCCAGCGGCTTTCTGGCGCGCCTGCCTCGTTCGTACGACCTGGGGTGTGCCGGGGACCGCCTCGCCTCGTTCCTGCTGACGGACCCGCTGAGCGAGCGGCTGCCCTTCCTGCCGGACCTGGCGAAGCTCGAGTGGGCCGTGGCCAATGCGTTCGTCGCCGCCGATGCACACCCCCTCCAGCGGAGCGACCTCGCCGGGCTGGATCCCAAGGAGGTGGCGTCGCTGCCGCTACGGACGGTGCCAGGCACTGCGGTCGTGCGCTCCGAGTGGCCTCTCCTGGACATCTGGGGGCTGCGGGACGTGCCCGACGGCGACGTGAATCTCGACGTGACCGGCCGGCCGTCAACGGTCTTGATCTACCGTCGCGGCCGCGAGGTGCGCTGGCGAGTGATCGACGAAGCCGAAGAGCAGCTTTTGCGCGCCGCCTGCCGCGGCACATCCCTGGACCAGCTCGATATCCGAGCCGCGGGCGCCGTCGCCGCGATGGTGGCCGCCTTTGGGCGGCTGCTGGCCGCGGGTGTTTTCGCGGCGGACGGAGAGCCGGGTTGAAGTCGTTCGTGAGTCGTCCCATCCCACAGTCGAGTGAGTCAGGAGGAGCACATGCATTCAAAGTCGAGACGTGTACTGATCGCATCGCTGTCGACGATTCTGGCAGCGCCGCTGGTCTTCGCCCCGGCCGCAATCCACGCCGAAGAGGGCGAGACCGTCCACTGCTACGGCGTCAACAAGTGCAAGGAGACCGGTGACTGCGGTGGCCCGGGCCACTCCTGCGCCAATCAGAACGCCTGCAAGCGCAACGGCTACATCGACATGGACGAAGAGACGTGCCTGCGCCTGGACGGCGGTCGGGTGACACCAAAGGCCCAGGATGACGACGCGGCGGAGGACAAGAAGAAAGACTAGCAATGACGGGGCGTCGAGGCGGGCGGGGTCGATGCCCCGCCGGCGCGCCCCTTCTCGAGGAGAACGCTCATGAGAATGCAAACAGACGTGTGGCGTCGTGCGACGACTTTCACGGTCGGGGCAGCCCTGGTCGTGGTCGCCGGCGCGGCCCACGCGGCAAGCCTCAAGATCGATCCTGAACACTCGACCATCGGCTTCCGGGTCCGGCACCTGATCTCGACGGTCAACGGCCGCTTCAACAAGTTCTCCGGCAGCATCGAGTACGACGCGGAGAACCTGTCCGTATCCAATGTGAAGGCAACGATTCAGGCGGCGAGCGTCGACACCAACGTGGCCGCCCGGGACAAGGACCTGCGGAGCAAGCGGTTCTTCGACGTGGAGAAGCATCCGACGCTCGAGGTCGAGAGCGACTCCATCACGGACGTCTCCGGCAGCAAGGGGAAGATCGAGGGCCGGTTGACGATCCACGGCGTGACGAAGCAGGTCGTGCTCGACGCCGAGTTCCTGGGCATGAGCAAGGACCCGTGGGGCAACGAGCATTTCGGCTTCCAGGCCCGGACCACGATCAGCCGGAAGGAGTTCGGGATGAAATGGAACGAGGTCATCGAGGCCGGCGGTCTGATGGTCGGCGACGAGATCGAGATCATCCTGGACATCTCCGCCGTCCCTGCCGGCTGACGCACGGACATCGTCCCTCGACTTGCGCCCCGTCCGGCGCGGCGGCAGGGCAAAAACATCGGAGGCGAGCACGCCGACTCACACCCGGTGCGCTGCGAGCTGTGAGTACAAACGTGTGGCGAGAGCGCTTCGCCCTACTCAGACCAGGTGAGCCGCTCCCTCTCCACGGCACGGATGACGACTGCCTTGCCATCGATCGTGCAGGAGACGTCGACCACGGACGGTTCCATTCCTTCGGCGGGCTTCACCAGGGTCGCCCCGTTTATCTCGAAGGTCTTGATTCGGTTGCCGAGACCACGCTCTGCCATCCAGGTGCCGATCTCTCCCACGTAGGCGTTGTACTGATCCTGCGTGATGGTGCCCAGCCCGGACGGGGTGCCCAGTAGCCACATGTTGAAGGCCTCCTGAAAGTCGCCCCCCGGAATCATGCCCTCGAGAAAGCCCTCGACACGGAGAGTGGCTGCATTCTCGTGAGCTCCGGTGCTCAGGTGGTCAACGAGGTACTTTCCCCCGACGACGACCACCAGGAGAATGCTGATCCACACCAGTATCTTCTGCATGGCACGACTCTAGCCACCACCAGAGGTGGGGGTCAACGAAAAATGGGTCCTGGAGTCGGTCCGCCCCGTGAGGCGCCTTCCATGGCGCGCGGAGCGGCCATGCAAGACACCCCCGGCAGCGCGACCGGCAGATGGAATCGCCTCATCTAGTCGACGACGGCGCCGCTCAGCACCGCGGAGGCCTTCTCCACCTCAGCCGCAAACGCCTCGAGCACGGCTGCCGTCGCGGCGACTCGCTCGTCGATACGATCCCACTCCCGCTGCTCGATCGTTTCTCGCACCGCCGGCAGGGTCTTGACGCCGTATCCGGTGTAGAAGCCGGGAGCGTAGACGAAGTGCTTGAACCATGGACGCCCGGGAAGCCCTTCGTGGCGCGTCAGAGCTCGCTCGGTCTTCATCAGAATTGCGTTGGCGGCGTGACGTGCCTCGGCGGGAGCGGAGGGGCCCGTCTCCAGCAGGACCTGGTCGTAGCGCTTCGCAGCGGCTTGCAGGCGCGCGCCGGCGTTCCAGAGCGGCGCCAGGTTGAGATGCGGCACGGGATCCTTGCGAGGTGGGTCGACCCGGATCTCGTCGGGCGGCGCGACCAGGGCGAACACCCCGAGCTCGAGCATGCGGTTGTGCTCGACGGCCTCCTGGCGCAGCCCCTCCGCCAGGGTCTCGACCTCCTCGACGTAGCGGGAGACGGTGTCCGCAAACGCCGTGAACTCCAGCGGGAGCAGCTCGGCCTGCGCCAGTCGGAGCACCGTGCGTCCTGCAACGCGGGCCAGGGCAACGCCGTAGGCGTAGTCGGGATCCATGAAGCGTACGTAGTGATCGGTCGAGTCGTAGATGGAGTGGTACTGACCGTAGTGGCCCTCGCCGCCGAAGCGAACGTCGAGCGACGCCACCCCCAGGTGCTGCAGGAAAGGCGTGTAGTCGGACCCCGAGCCCAGGGCCGAGAGTCGCATCTCCTCCCCGTCGAACGCGCGCTTGCGCGCCTCCGCGTCGCCCTCGGCCATGGCCCTGGCGCGCCGCCGCTCGGCCACGCTCACGGCCCGCTTCGGGTCCTCGACGTCCCGGGCCACCTGGTTCATCAGCCGCTGCAACGTGTGGGAGCCAGACATTCGAAGATAGCCGCGGCTGTTGCTGTCCGAGTTGACGTATGCAACAGCCTTCTGGCGCAGCTCGTCGGCGTGACGCTCCGCCCACTCCACGGACCCGAGAAGACCCGGCTCCTCGGCGTCCCACGCTGCGAACACGATGGTGCGCCTGGGGCGGAAGCCCTGCTTGACCAGCTCCCCAATGGCGCGCGCTTCCTCGAGCACCGCGACCATGCCGCTGACGGGGTCCGTGGCCCCGTTGACCCAGGCGTCATGGTGGTTGCCGCGAAGCACCCATGCGTCGGGCTGCTCGATGCCTCTCAAGACTGCGATCACGTCATATGCGGGCTCGAGCTTCCAGTCGAAGGCCAGCTTCAGGCGCACTTTCGCGGGGCCGGGGCCGAGGTGGTAGGTGATCGGCAGCGCTCCCCGCCAGCTTGCCGGCGCCACGTGCCCGCCCAGGGCCTCGAGGAGGGGACGGGCGTCGGCAAAGGAGAGGGGCAGCACCGGGATCCGGGTCAGCGTCTTCACCTGGTCGAGAGGAAGGCGCTCCGCATCCGGCGTCGCCCCGACACCGGGCGTGAGTGGGTCGCCCGGATACAACGGCATGTCCGCCACCGAGCCGCGCTGGGCGCCGGTGGCGCCCCGATACCCCCCGTGCGGGTACGCGTCGCCCTGGACGTACCCGTCGTCCTTCGGGTCCGAGTAGAGCAGGCAGCCTATGGCCCCTTTTTCCGCGGCGACCTTGGGCTTGATGCCGCGCCACGAGCCCCCGTAGCGGGCGATGACGATTTTGCCGCGGACGTCGATGCCGCGTCGATCCAGCTCTTCGTAGTCCTGCGGCACGCCCTGGTTGACGTACACGAGCTCACCGGTCACGTCGCCGTCGATCGAGTAGGCGTTGTAGATCGGGAGCTGCTCGTCCTTCTGGCCGGAGGTGGCATCCTGATCGAGCGTCGGCTCGGCGAGCATCGCTTCGAAGGTGCGGGGCTCGAGCAGCTGCACGCGGCGCTCGATTGGAGTGGGGAACAGGACCTCGAATGTCTCGATCCGCGTCTCATATCCCCAGGAGCGAAACTGCTCGGCGATCCACTCGGCGTTGGCCTTGCCCCAGGGCGAGCCAACGTGGTGCGGCCGTCTCGCCAGCCTCTCTGCCCACTGGCGCAGGTTGTCGGCCGAGAGCTGTGCGTCAAAGCGGAGCTCCAGCTCGCGCTGCTCGGCGGCAGCGGCTGTGGAGAAACCCAGAAGCTCAGGCGCCTCGGATGCACCGACCGGCGCGACCAGGGCCATCACCGCCAGGGCGAAGAGGATCATGTGTCTCATGGATGAGCGCTCCTTTCTGCGGCACATCCCAGCTTTATATACCCTAATCGGAGAGACAGGATGCCTCATCTGTGACCATCGGCCTCCCTCGGGCGCTCCGAGGGGCTCCCCACGGCCTCGAACCACGACGATACGGACTCATGGGAGCTTCCTTTCGCACCGCCTCGTGGGTTCTCGAGCCCTTCGACGAGGTCCTGGACCGGGGTCGTGTCGTCGAGCGGGGCCTCGAGGCGGACCCGGCGTCTCGCGGAGGTCCATACGCGCGTATCCTCTCGGTGCAGCGCGTAGGATCCGCTCTACTCCCTGCCCGAGATGGAGCGTGCCGATGCCATCCTGCGGCAGACCTTCGAGCGGGCAGGGGCCGCCGATCGCTACCGGTGCAACTTCTACGGCGGCGGCCACAAGTTCGACTCTGCCTCGACGCGCGATAGCGCGCCTGCGGCGGGCGTGCTCGCCTCGGCTGCACTCTCACGCGTCTCGCGACGAGGTCTGACGAATTATCCGGGCTAGAATCAGCGAGCCGTGCGGAGGGGTGCCGGCGCTTCGGAGGTCCGATGAGAGCATTGGCTGCAACAATTGTCCTGTTCCTGAGCACGACGTCCGGGGCCACGGAGACGATCCCGAAGCCGTCCGAGGTCTTCGGCCACCAGGTGGGCGCCGATCACAAGCTGATCGCCTACCCCGACGTCCTCGACTACCTGGCGACGGTGGCCGCCGCCGCGGACCGCGTGTCGATCGAGGACGCCGGGTTTTCGACCCTGGGCAACCCCATGCAGGTGGTGGTCCTGACCTCACCATCCAACCAGGCGCGGCTCGATCGGCTGCGGGAGATCTCGAGGTCGCTCGCCAGCCCGGCCGGCCTCACGCCCGAGGAGTCGGGCCGGCTCGTCGACGAAGGCGTGGTCATCGCCCTCGTCACACTCACCATTCACTCGACCGAGGTCGGCAGCACCCAGATGGTCAACGAGCTGGTGTACGACTTCGCCACCACCGACGATCCCGAGAGGCTGGCCTGGATGGAGGACGCGGTCCTCCTGATCATTCCCTCCATCAACCCCGACGGCCAGCTCATGGTCGTGGACTGGTACAACAAGTGGCTCGGCACCGAGTACGAGGGTGGACGAATGCCCTGGCTTTACCACACGTACGTCGGCCACGACACCAACCGCGACTACTATGCCCTCACACAGAAGGAGACGCAGGTCGTCAACCAGGTCCTCTACCATCGCTGGTTCCCGCAGGTCTTCCTCGACGAGCACCAGATGGGATCCACCGGCGCCCGCATGTTCGTGCCGCCCCAGGCCGACCCGCTCAACCCCGAGGTCCACTCGCTGGTCTTCCGCCAGGCGGACACGCTCGGCACCACCATGAGCCTGCGGCTCGAGGAGGCCGGCAAGAAAGGCGTCGGCCACAATATGATCTTCGACAGCTATTGGCCCGGCGCCACTCGCAACACGGCGTGGTGGAAGAACGTCACCGGCTTGTTGTCCGAGGTCGCGTCGGCGCGGATCGCCTCGCCCATCTACGTCGATCCCGGGGAGCTTCGCGGCGGAGCGAAGGGTCTGCCCGAGTACGGGAGGCGTTCCAACTTCCCCTCACCGTGGGAGGGCGGCTGGTGGCGCCTTCGCGACATCGTCGAGTACGAGCTGATCGCGACCTGGGCCTACCTCGAGGCGTGCGCCGAGAACCGCTCTTCCATTCTCACCAACATGGATCGGATGGCCCGGGAGTCGATCGCTCGCGGAGCGACCGAGCCGCCGTATGCGTTCGTCGTTCCACCGGATCAGCACGACCCCGTCGCCGCCGCCAAGATGGTCGATCTCCTGCAACGGCACGGCATCGATGTGATGCAGGCCGTGGAGCCGGTCGAGGTGGGGTACACCGTCTACCCCGCGGGAACGACCGTGATACCGGCCGCCCAGCCGTACCGGCCGTTCCTTCTCACCATGTTGCGGCCACAGCGTTACCCCGAGGTCCGCGCGGCGGTCGGAGGGCCCATTCTCCAGCCCTACGATGTCACCTCGTGGTCGCTGCCAATCTCCATGGGGGTCGATGTGGTCGAGGCGGACCGGCCGCTCACCGCTGCTCTCCGGCCACTCGCCTCCTCCACCCGACCGGCGCCGGACATCGACCCTTCGGCGAAGGGGTACGTCATCGCGGCCGCCGCCGACACCAGCTACACCGCGATCAACCGGCTTCTGCGCAACGGCTCCCGGGTCTTCCGCCTGGCGGCCGACGGCGCCACAGGACGCCGCGGCGACATCTATCTTCCCTCCTCCGGTCTTTCGACGTCCGCGCTCGGAGATCTCGTGACTGATCTGAGGCTGCAGGTGGTGTCGGCCGCCGCCGCTCCCGACGTCGATCTGCTCGAGGTCGGTGCTGCCACGGTCGGCCTCTTCAAGCCATGGGTGGCGAGCATGGACGAGGGTTGGACCCGGTTCGTCCTCGAGACCTACGACTTTCCCATGGTCAACCTTTCCAACGAGCAGATCCGCTCCGGCGAGTTCGCTGACGCTGTCGACGTGCTGCTCTTCCCGGATGTCGGATCAGGGATCATCGCCACCGGGAAGCCCGGAGACGACGGTCGGCGTCGGTTCCGGGCTCCGATGCCGCCGCCCTATGCGGGTGGGATCGACACATGGGAGGACGACGGCAAGGGCGAGTCGAAAGAAGAGAAGACGAAGGGGGGCACACGCATCAAGGAGTGGGTCGAGGGCGGCGGCACGGTGGTGGCGCTCGACTCGTCGGCCGACTACGTGATCGCGCTCTTCGAGCTGCCGGTCACCAACGTGCTGGACGAAGTTTCGACAGACCGGTTCAACTGCCCTGGTTCCACCCTCCGGGTGCACATGAACACGGACAGCCCGCTCAGCTTCGGGATGCGACCCGAGGAGGCCGTCTACTTCGCGGGCTCGCCGGCCTTCCAGACCCGGGTTCCCGACGCCCGCTTCGGCCGCACGGTCGTCGCTCGCTACCCGGACGACGGGAAGGACATCCTGGTCAGTGGCTTTCTCGAGGGCGCCGAGCTGCTCGAGAAGAAGGCTGCGGCGGTCGAGTTCACGGTCGGCAAGGGCCGGGTGATCCTGATCGGCTTCCGCGCCCAGCACCGGGCACAGACGCTGCGGACCTTCAAGCTGCTGTTCAACTCCCTGTACGAGCTGACGCCAGCGAGCTGACCCCGGACAGGGACAGGTCGCAAGCTCACGCCTGGCCCTGCAGAGGAACCCTGATCCACAGATAGACCGGTCAGAGGGCCGTCGTGCGCGCATGGGTGTCTCGATGCAGGGCCCCGACTACACACAGTGGCACGGCTTCTTCGAGCTGGCCGAGAACTTCTACTTCAAGTTCCTGCCCGAGGCGACCCACGTGGCCAAGGGCGATCCCACTGTGCTCGCCGCCATCCGCAGGGTGCGCGACATGGAAGAGCACGCCTGGCTCAAGGGCATGAGCCTCGAGGAGCGCGCCAGAATCGACGAGTTCTACCAGGAGCGCTACGGAACCACGAAGGTGCAGTAGCGCGTGCTGGTCGGCCCGGCACGGAGAAGTGACGTCATCCCCGATGCCGGACTCGCCACGGACTGTTGCCGAAGGCCAATGAGTTGTCGGTTTCGGCCGCCGAGTTGTCGTCCTGCGTCATGGGCCAGGGACCGGACGAAGGGAGGTCTGTCGAGAGCACGGCGTTGTATCATCCGCCCATGAAACGCCTGCTTCCGCTGGTCTCGGCCGTCCTGTTCGCCTCCCCGGGCACTGCGTCGGATCTGCGCCTGGGCCTCATCGGCACCGACACGTCCCACGTCATCGCCTTCACGAAGGCCTTCAATGGCCCCGCGGGCGCCGACCACGTGGACGGAGCGAAGGTGGTGGCGGCGTTCAAGGGCGGAAGTCCCGACGTGGAGGCTTCCCACACCCGCGTGGACCGCTTCGCCAACGAGCTCCGAGAGGACTGGGGCGTCGTGTTCGTGGACGAGATCGCCTCGCTGTGCTCCCTGGTCGATGCCATTCTGCTCGAGAGCGTCGACGGACGGACACACCTCGAGCAGGCCCGCGAGGCGCTCGCCTGCGGAAAGCCCCTGTTCATCGACAAGCCGCTTGCCTCGACCCTGGAAGACGCTCGGGAGATCTCTCGGCTGGCGGCGGAAGCCGGGGTGCCGTGGTTCAGCTCCTCGTCTCTCCGCTGGAGCGAGATCGTCACGACCCTGGAGGCCGACGACACCCACGGCGTTTCCACGTGGGGACCGGGACCCACCGAACCCCACCACTATCTGGATCTGTCGTGGTACGGCATCCATTCCGTCGAGATGCTTTTTGCGCTCATGGGCCCTGGCTGCATGGAGGTGACACGCTTCCCCAGCGAGTCCGGCGACATCGTCGCGGGTCGCTGGGCCGACGGGCGCCTGGGAACGGTTCGGGCCCTGGCGGAGGCCAGGGGCTATGGAGCCGTGGTCTTCCGAGCGAAGACGGTCGCGCAGAGCCGACCCGATATGAAGACCTCGTACGTCCCCATGCTCCGCAAGATCGTCGAGTTCTTCCGGACGGGGCGCCCGCCGGTCCCGAACGAGGAGACGCTGGAGATCTTCGCTTTCATGGACGCTGCCCAACGAAGCAAGGAACAGGGAGGCGCAACGGTCCCGCTGGCCCGTTGAGCCTGCCTGAGGTCCGGATGAGCTCGGGTTTGATGCGTCTTGCTCGGATGGGACGACTTCCCCTCGGGGCGATCGTAGCGGCCGCCCTCATGACAGCCCCGGCCGCCGACGTCGGCGCGGACGCTCTGGCGGCCCGCGAGGCGTTCGCTGCTCTGCTCAAGACGTCTCCGGCTCACCCCGACGTGAGCGTCGTCGTCCACGACACGACCGAGGTGGAGGGCCTGCATATCGAGGATCTCTCCTGGGTCTCGCTCGACGAGGAGCAGGTCCGTGCCTTCCTCATCCGTCCCGCAGACACGAAGGGTCGCCTGCCCGCCATCGTGTGCCTGCACGGCAGCGGTGGCAGTCGGGACTCGCTCACAAAGGCGCCGTTCGGACCCGGATCCTGGACGACGCCGGGCCGCACGAATAGCCACACGCGCCTGCTGGGCTGGGCTCGGGAGCTGGCCCGTCGGGGTTACGTGACGCTGTCCATCACCCAGCGTGGTCTCGACAGTCGTACGCCGCCCATCAACCAGCAGGCCAACGTCATGCTCATTCGAGGCCGGACGGCCATGGGAGCGATTCTCCACGAGATCCGCCAGGGCCTCACCTATCTCGTGAGCCGTTCGGACGTGGACCCCAAGCGCATCGGGACCACGGGCATGTCCTTCGGTGGAATCACGTCGTTCTACACCTGGCTCCTCGACGATCGAGTTGCGGCGGCGGCGCCCATCTGCGGCGGTGTCGGCTCGATGGATCTTTTCGCCCGCAAGGGGCGTATCGGGTACCACGGAACCTACTGGTGGATCCCGGGGATCGTCGCCGAAGGAGATCAGGCCGCCTTCGCCGCCGCCATGGCTCCACGCCCCCTGCTGCTCTGGGCACCGACCGAAGACATCGGAATGCCGAAAGAGGCCGTCGACGTCTTCGTCGACGCGGTCTCGCCGGCCTACGAGCGCGCCGGCGCGCCCGGGGCGTTCGTCGCGCACCAGCCCCCGGGCGAGCACACGTTCTCCCTGGAGGCCTTCGAAGCGATGGCGCGGTTCTTCGCCCGGCACCTGGGCGAATCGGCGCCGTGATCCGGGGCGGAATCGGCTGATTCGAGATCCGACCGTCGCGCCCCGCGCTTCTCCGGCATATGCTATTCCCATGGCGAAACGACCCAGCAAGGCGAGTCTCCGGCGCGTGTTTCACGAGATCATCTGGCCCCGCAGGAAGCTGATCCTGCTGGGACTTCTGCTGATCCTCATCAACCGTCTGGCGGGGCTCGTGCTGCCGGCCTCGACGAAGTACCTGGTCGACGACGTGCTGGGCGAGGACAACTTCCAGCTGCTGTGGACGCTCCTCGCAGCGGTTCTGGTGGCGGTCATCATCGGGGCCGCGACGAGCTTCGTGCTGACCCGGCTGCTGAGCGTCGAGGCACAACTCCTGATCGCGAATCTCCGGGCCGAGGTCCAGCGGCACGTGCTGCGGCTGCCGATCCGGAGCTTCGACGACACGAAGACGGGCGAGTTGGTATCGCGGATCATGGACGACGTGGAGGGCGTCCGGAACCTGGTGGGGACCGGCCTGGTCCAGCTCGTCGGCGGGACGCTCACCGCGTTCGTGGCGTTGGGCTTCCTGCTCAGCATCGAGCCGCTGATGACCCTCCTCGCCGTCGTGCCGCTGGGGCTGTTCGCCCTCGTCTCCACGAAAGCGTTCCAGACGCTGCGGCCGGCGTTTCGAGAGCGCGGCGCGATTCGCGCCGAGGTGACCGGACGCCTAACCGAGACGCTGGGCGGGATCCGGGTCATCAAGGGCTTCCACGCCATCGAGCGAGAGGGGAAGGTGTTCGAAGCGGGCGTCCTGCGCATCTTCGCGAACGTCCGCAAGACGCTGACGACCACGGCGGCGGTCACGAGCCTGGGGGCCTTCTTCATGGGGCTGGCGAGCGTAACCATCATGGGCTACGGCGGCCGGCTCATTCTCCGCGGCGAGCTGACGCTCGGCGAGCTGTTCTCGTTCACGCTCTTCCTCGCCTTCCTGGTCGCCCCGATCGTGCAGATGGCGAATATCGGCACGCAGATGACCGAGGCCTTCGCGGGCCTGGATCGGACCGCCGAGCTGCTTTCGCAGCCCGGCGAGGACGACGACCCGAAACGCACCGAGGTGATGCCCCGAGTCGACGGCCACTTCCAGTTCAAGAACGTCACGTTCGCCTACGAGCCTGGAAAGCCGGTTCTGAAGGATGTCTCGTTCGAGGCCGCGCCCGGGACGGTGATCGCGCTGGTGGGAAGCTCCGGCTCCGGAAAGTCGACGTTGGCCAGCCTCGCGGCGACGTTCCTCACCCCCGACGAGGGACAGGTGCTCGTGGACGGGATCGATCTGTCCAGGGTCCGGCTCTCGAGCTATCGCCAGCAACTCGGTCTCGTGCTGCAGGACGAGTTCCTGTTCGACGGCACGATCCGCGAGAACCTGCTCTTCGCCCGACCCGATGCGAGCGATGCAGACGTCCAGGAGGCGGTGCGGCTCGCCCACGTCGCGGAGTTCACCGATCGCTTCCCGGAAGGCCTCGCTACGGTGATCGGCGAGCGGGGCGTGAAGCTCTCCGGCGGCCAGCGCCAGCGCGTCACCATCGCCCGGGCGCTCCTGGCCGCTCCGAGAATCCTGCTCCTGGACGAGGCCACCTCGAGCCTCGACACCGAGAGCGAGGCCCTGATCCAGGAGAGTCTGGGCACTCTGCTCAAGGACCGGACGACCTTCGTGATCGCCCACCGCCTGTCGACGATCCGGCGAGCGGATCTGATCCTGGTCATCGAGGACGGGCGGATCGTGGAGCGAGGACGCCACGACGACTTGATCGCCCGGCAAGGGCGCTACCACCAGCTCTACACGGTCCAGGCCAGGATCTAGCCTCGCCGCTACGAGGCCGCGGTGCCCTCCAGCACTTGCTCGAGGGTGCCGTGGTAGGCGGCCTGGGTCTCGTACGGCACCGGGGAGGTGACCAGGCTGACGCCAGCAAAGACGGCCGTGGTGAGCAGCAACCCGGTCGTCGCGGGGAAGGACAGTAGGCCGTGCTGTGGGAGCAGTGCTGCGCGAGCCTCCGGAATCAGTGTCACCAGCACGAAAGCACTCCCGCTGGCCAGCGCCGTGACGGCACCGGCTCGGGTGCCGCGCGGCCAATAGAGCGGGCCGAGGAGCGGAGGAACGAGGACGAGCGCCAGCGATCCGCTCGCGTTGCCGATCGGGACGATGTAGCTGCGGCCGATGTCGCTGATGGCGAACACCATGAGAAGAGCGGCGAAGACGAGGACGAACCGCTTCCCGACACGGGCGCGCTGAGCGTCGCTGGCCCCCGGGCGGAGCCGGGCGTAGACGTCGTTTTCCACACTCGAGCTGATCGACAGAAGCATCGAGTCGACGGTGGACATCGCCGCGGCGAAGGCTGCGGGCACGACGAACATCCCGAGCGTCGGCAGGTAGCGAGACATGAGCAGCGGGAAGAGCGCATCGGACTGATCGGCCGTCAGCTCGGGCAGCAGCACGTGGGCGGCGAGGCCGATGAAGAAGATCGGAAGGCACAGCGCCCAGCTCACCACACCCACGATCCAGGACGACCGGTAGACGGTCTTCAGACTGTCCGCGGCGTACCAGCGCTGCCAGATGTGAGGCAGCACTGCAAAGCCGATCCCCCAGGTGATCGAGAGGTTCAGGAACCAGGCGAAGCCTTGATCGAAATCGAAGAGCTCGGGGCGGACTCTCTCGACCTCCTGGACGATTCCGGCCGGCCCGCCCAGCTCCAACGAGACCCAGCCGAGCGCGGCGAACATCACCACTGCGAACAGGGCGCCCTGGAGGACGTCCGTCCAGGCGACGCCGCGCATGCCGGAGACGAGGGTGTAGCTCGCGGTGAATCCGAGGAATACGGTGACACCGAGCTCGTAGGAGATCGCGCCATCGGTGAAACCCTCGATCATCTTGCCCACGCCGGAGAACTGGATCGCGGCGTATGGGAACAGGATCAGGACGCCCAGCACCACCACCAGCGCCCGGACGGCGCGGCTGTCGTAGTAATGGGCGAGCAGGTCCGCCGGGGTGATGAACCCGAAACGACGCCCGAGCAACCAGACCCGGGCCCCGACGAACACCCCTCCCCACGACAGGAACATCAGCATCCACCATCCCTGGTTCAGGAAGTTCATTCCGGTGCGCCAGGTGATGCCGTAGGCGCCCATGAAGGAGTACATGCTGAAGAAGCTCGCCGAGATCGTCATCACTAGGACACCCGGCCCCAGCGAGCGTCCACCGAGAAAGTAGCCGACCGGGGAGGCGTCCTGGCCTCGCCCGGGGCGCAGCGCCTTGACGAAGATGACCGCGACGTAGAGGACGACCAGCAGGATCGCCCCTGCCGTGTGGTTCATCCCGTTTCCTGGCGAGGGAGCTCTCGAACCCGTCTGTCAGCGGCGCGGGCCCGGGACGCCCAGTGAAACCGATAGGTCAGGGCGAGCACGGCGATCGTCACGGCCTCGAGCGCGTACAGCGCCGCCATGGGTGCGGGCACGCCGAGCCATCGGCCTGAAAGTGGCAGCACCCCGGAGACGATCGACCCGGTGGCGGCCAGGAACACGAGCATCCAGAGCTGGAACAGCCGTCCTGCGGTTGTCGTGGCCAGGAACCATGGCCCGCGAAGCGGTTTGTAGACACGGCAACCGCTCACGAGGTGGTTCCGTCCACGCCCTCGTAGAGCTGGCGTGCCAGCGGCTCGATGTCGAGCCAGAGGACGCTATTGAAGCGATTGAAGAAGCCGCACATGGCGATCCGCACCGTCAGCTCCACGATCTGCTGCGTGTCGAACCGCCGCTTGAGCCCATCGAAGAGCTCGTCGCTCACCCGGTTCGCGTCCCGGGTGAGCTGCTCGGCGTACTCGAGCACGAGCCGCTCCGTCTCGTCGAAGGCGTCGCTGTCACGCCAGGCGCCCGTCTTGATTTGCTCGACTTTCTCCCTCGCCACACCCGAGGCCACCGCAGGCGGAGTGTGGTGGACGACGCAGTACTCGCACTCGTTCGCCGCCGATACGGCGAGAACGGCGAGCTCGAGGTAGTTTCGCGGCACGACGCTGTCGTGGGTGTACGCGTGGAGGAGCTGCACGATCGCCTTGAAGAAGGCGGGGTGGTTCGCCAGGGCCTGCGCCTGGAACTGGAAAGGAGCGAGCCCCCGCTCCTCGAGGGAGCCCAGGATCGCCTGCACGTCGCGTTCGGCCTGCTCCGGCTCGACGAGGGGAATGCGTGCCATGAAGCCTCCTGCCCGCGCGCTGCACTCCGGCAACCGGCGTCGGGATTCCGCTGATCGCGATCACTAGTTCCGGGAACGTGATCAAGGATTCCGAGGAATGTGACCGCTCATCGGAGCGAAGCGACGGTTACGTTGTGTCCTCCCACGTTTTCATGAGGGATCCGTCCCGATCATAGTCCATCGTGATAGAGGAGGAGGGGCCTGCCGGGCCACCGGCTTGTCGTCTGGTGACAAGACCGCACTCAAAAACACCGCGCTGGAAAACCGCCGAAAGTCAACACCGTAGAGGCCCCGGTTTTCACCGGTTGCCATGTTCATAGTCCCAGGTCACCGATCCTGTAGTCCGTGTAGACGAAAATCTATCCGTCGCTGCTGATGGCGAAAAAAGCATCATTTGTGGGATCCGAGATCTCGCCCTGCTGTTGCTCACCACTGCGCATCAACTCCCCCTTTCTCGTCCGTAGTGAGAGACAAACGTCGCAGCTCCCGGTCCCAGTGTTGAATTGGATCTCGGCCGGTAGACGCATCAACTGGTAGCGTTTTCCCCCCCGACTGGTCTAAGGTTCTCAGCCAGGGACGGTCAAGAAGGCAGGAGGCTCCAATGAGTTGGGTACCTGGCGTCTCGCCGGAGAGCCACGCAGAAGAACTGTCTCCGGGCGTGGTCGTGGAGCGTCGGCGTCTCTTCGAGGCGGTGTGGTTCGGGAGCAAGCTCTGGTGCGACGGTCCCTTGATGAGTCTGTTCCGCAACGCGCGGGCCTGGGTGGGTTAAAGGAGGAAACGAATCCCATGAGCGACGATCCCCATCGCGCCATCGTCGACGCCCACGCTCATCTGTTCACGCATTCCTTCTTCCAGGCCCTCGCCCGGCAGGCCGGTGAGCTTCTTCCCACCGTGGACAAGCTCCAGGCCATTCATGAGCGCACCGGGATCGACATCCCGGACGAGCGCCTCGAGCGCCTGGCCGAACGCTGGGTCCAGGAGATGGACCGCCATCACGTTCAACGCATGGTCCTGATGTCGAGTATCCCCGGGGATCACGAGAGCGCCACGGCGGCGGCGCGGCTGCATCCCAGCCGCATCATCCCCTACGCCATGTTTCATCCCCTCGAGAAAGGGGCCAGGGACCAGCTTCGCGTCTCCGCCGGTGAGGGGCTGCGCGGCGTGTGTCTTTTCCCCGCGATGCACCACTTCCATGCCGACCAGGATGAGGTGCTGGAGTTCGTGTCGGTCGCGGCCGAGCTGCACCTCATAGTGTTCGTGCACTTCGGTCTGCTGCGCCTGGGGCTGCGTGACAAGCTCGGCCTGCCCAGCCCCTTCGACCTGCGCTACTCCAACCCTGTCGAGCTGTGCCGGGCCGCCCAGCAGTTCCCAGAACTCGCATTCGTGGTCCCACACCTGGGCGCGGGCTTTTTCCGCGAAGCCCTTCTACTGGCCAGCCAGTGTTCGAACGTCCATCTGGACACCTCCAGCTCCAACTCCTGGCTGACGACTCAGCCGGGACGCCCCTCTCTCGGTGATGCCCTGGGCCAGGCCCTGGAGGTGGTCGGTAGCCGGCGTCTCCTGTTCGGAAGCGACTCCAACGTCTTTCCCCGCGGCTTCCGCCGTGACGTGCTCGACACCCAGATCGCCGTCTTCCGCGACCTCGGCATCTCACCCGAGGAGGAGGCGCAGATCTTCGGTGACAACCTCATGCGCCTCCTTGCTGCGGAGTGAGACATCGATACGCACGTTACTCCAGGCCTTCGCGGATCTGGCCACTGAGACTCTTCAGGAAGGCCAGGAGGGCCCCTTTCTCGTCCGCAGTGAGAGATAAACGTCGCAGCTCCCGGTCCCGGTAGGGATTTGCGTTTCCACCCCGGTCGTAGAACTCGATCACGTCTTTGAGCGTGGCCAGGCTGCCGTCGTGCATGTAGGGAGCGGTGCGCTCGATTTCTCGCAGGGTGGGGGTCTTGAATTTGCCGGTGTCCTCGGACGCTCCAGTGACCCCGAAGCGTCCCGGGTCGTAGGGTTGTCGACCCCAGAAGACACCAGTGTTGTGAAACTCCTCGTCCGTCAGATTGGGACCTGCGTGACAGACGGTGCAGTTCGCGCGGCCGTGAAACAGGGCAAGGCCGGCCTTTGCTTCCGGGGAGAGGGCGTCTGGCTCGCCCCAGACGTACCGGTCGTAGGGAGAGGCGCCGGCCTGGATGGTGCGGACGTAGGCGGCCAGCGCGCGGGCGAGGTCGTCGCCGTTCACGTCGCGGCCAAAGGTCTCGCGAAACGCGGCGGGATACTGGCTCGTGCCACGGAGTCGCTCGACGGCGTCGTCGACGGTGAGGTCCCTCTCGGTCTTCGCCACGATCGGGCGGAGGACCTGCTCTTCGAGGGTGTCGATGCGGCCGTCCCAGAAGAACGACTTGCCCCAGGCGCGATTCACGAGCGTTGGCACGCTGCGCGAGCCACGGCGCCCGTAGACGCCGACGGCCCTGGCCCGGCCGTCGGTGAAGGCGCGCTCGGGCTGGTGGCAGTCGACGCAGGCGAGCGAGCGGTCGCGCGAGAGCAGTCGCTCCTGAAACAGGCGCCGGCCGAGCGTGACCCTGTCGGGCACGGTCAGATTGCCACCGGGCTTGGGCCGGTACAGATCCAGCCCGAGCAGTCGAGGGGATTCCGCGGTGGCTGTCCTCGGTGCTGACCGCGTGACGCCTACGGTCCTGCTCGCGCAGCTCATCAACGTCGCCGAGGGCGCGAGCAGCAGGATGGTCTGCGGCGAGACGACCAACGATGCCCGCGGCATTCACGTCCACATCGGAGGGAAGTCCCCTAGGGCGAATCAGGCTGGTCGAGTGCGAGATTGCGCAGAGCCCAGAACTGCCTGAAGTATCCGCCCGCCGCGTAGACAATGCGTTTCCCGTCGGGGTGGATGTCGAGCGGATAGGCGCCTCCGTTGGCAGGCTCATGGACCAGCTCTGTGGCAACTGGATCTGGCCCATCGACGGGTACGACCCACAGTCTCCACATGTGCTCACCGGCCTCGGGTTCTTGTTTGAGTACCAGGAGAGCCGTGCCGTCCGGCGTCCACGTGGTCCAACGTCCGAATGGCTCGGCTTCATCGGTGGTCCACAACACGTCGCCGTCTCCGCCCACGGCGGGATGCAGTCGCATCTCGGTCCCATGATTGTCCCCGGGGCTCCTGTGGCCGCCTAGTGTCGCGATCCACTTCCCGTCCGGGGACAGGCTGAAACGTCCTCCTGGGAAGACACCTGGGAGAGCCTGGACGGAGCCGTCGACCACGCTGTAGGAAAAAATCGATTCCCGGTTCTTGCTCCACTGGCGATGCAGAATCTGCGTCCCGTCCGGTGTGAAGGTCGCCCGCCCCATATCTGGCATATCAGGGAGAGGCCGTGTCTGGCCGGTTGCCACGTCGACCTCGAAGTAGCCGTTCCGGCCCCGATCGTCTGTACCCTCGACCAAGAGGCGGTCGCCGCCGGAGCGCCAGCTTCGGAGGCCAACATACCGCAAGTCGTGTGGGAGGTCCCGCTCCTCTCCGGTCTTCAACGATCGGACGACGATGGCACGCTGCTGCCATCCCCGACGTTCCGAGATGTAGGCGAGCGTCTCGCCGTCGGGAGAGAATTCGCCGCTCTTATTGCTGCCGACAAACCGATCGGTCACGTTGACCGGTTGGCGCAGGAGCCTGCCGGTCTTCACGTCGAGTTCCGTGATCTTCAGGCGGCGACGTGTGACCCTGACCGGATAGTGGAGTGTCCCGTCACGAGTGACACCCATGCCCGAGCCGACGTCGAGGTTCGCGATGAGCAGCTGCGGCTCGCCCGCAGGCTCCGCGGGCTGTCCCCCGAGCAGTCCCCGCTCCATGGCCCCCAGCGTGGTGTAGGTCTTCAGTGCCGCCTCGGGGTGGCCCGCCTTTCGCTGGTTGCGAGCCAGGCGCAGCAGCGCCCCCGCCCGGACCTGCTCATCATCGCTGTCCGACAGCCGTCGGAAGTCGGCGATGGCGCTCTCGAAGTCTCGGGCACGAAACTCGCGGGCCTCTCCGGCGGCAAACGCGTCCCCGATCGGCTCTTCTGGTCGGGGCACGGCGGGGTAGAAGAGCAGCCGGTGGGTCGGATAGGCATCCACCGCTCCCGGCCGAAGCACGACGACGAGAGCATCTTCGCCAAGCTCCTCTGCGTACTCCGAGGCAGCCTGTTCCAGTCCGGAAGCGGAGAGGGTTGAAAAGCGGGTGAGCTGCGCCTCGGTGGCCGACAGCGTCTGCCGTATCTCTGCGGTGATCAGATCCGCGGAGCTGTCCAGCCGGTCACGAACGCGCTGGGCGTCGACGGCCCGATCCTGCTGCAGCAGCCGCCACCCCAGCCAGCCGAGGCCGGCCGTCAGCACGAGCGTGGTCCCCAGAAACAGGACCAGCAGGCTCCGCGGTGGGCGCAACCAATCGCGAATGAACATGTGGGACGGCTCCCGTGCAGTGATACTAACCTGGGGGCCGACAAGATTTGATGGCATCCATGTCAAGGGATCCTGACAAACGGCAAGCCGATCACGCGCATCTCGCCTCCATAGCGAGGACACGGAAGCCACTTCCGTCATCCTCGGTAACGGGCTCGCCACGAGCTGTTGCCGAAGGCCAATGAGCTGTCGGTTTCGGCCGCTGAGCTGTCGTCCTACGTCATGGGCGGACCAGCCCGGTATGATGGCGTCACCAGCGGGCGCCTGGTCGGTGCGGCGCCTGCACGCGCGAGGTACGCATGAACGACGATCTGACGCGGAGGACCTTTCTCAAGAGAACGGGGGCGTCCGTGGCCGCATGGGCCGCTGCGTCCACCGCGAACGCGCAGCAGAACGGCAACCGACCCGAGATGATCGCGCAGCAGCACCGCGTTATCGAGATTGAATGGGAATCGATGGCCCATTATCCGGACGGGTACAACGACGTTGACGTGGACGTCACCTGCACCCGCCCCGATGGATCCACCTTTACCGCTCCGGCGTTCTGGGACGGCGGCGCCACATGGAAGTTTCGATTCGCCGGCGGCCAGCCGGGCGATTACCGTCTCGAGTCTCGATCCAACCGGGTCGACGACTCAGGGCTCAACGCACAACGCCGTGTCATTCACGTCGAACCCGGCGCCGGGGACAATCCGCTCTATCGGCAGGGCCGCCTGCGCGTCGCGAAGGACAAGCGGCACCTCGAGCACGCCGATGGCACGCCCTTCCTCTGGATAGGTGACACGTGGTGGATGGGGCTGACGACGCGGCTCGACTGGCCCGCCGGCTTTCAGTGGCTGACCAGCGATCGTGTCGACAAGGGATTCAGCGTCGTGCAGATCATTGCCGGGCCCTATCCCGACATGGACGCGTGGGACCCGCGGGGCCGCAACGAAGGCGGATTCCCCTTCGAGGACGGGTTCGAACGAATCAACCCCGCCTACTATCGGCACGCCGATCGGAAGATACAGCATCTCGTCGAGTCCGGTCTCATGCCCTGCATCGTGGGCATGTGGGGCTACTACCTGCCGCAGCTCGGCCTGGACAAAGTCAAGCGCTTCTGGCGCTACCTCATCGCGCGCTACGGCGCGTACCCCGTCACGTGGTGCCTTTGCGGCGAGGCGACCATGCCGTATTACCTGAGCCAGGACAAGGAGGCCGACGCCGCCAGGCAGAAGGCAGGGTGGACAGACGTCATGGCCTACGTGCGCCAGACCGATGGGTACGGGAATCTCATCACGATCCATCCGACCCACTACGGCCGCGAGCAGGTGAAAGACCCGAGCCTCATGGATTTTGAGATGCTCCAGACCGGCCACGGCGACATCGACAGCGTGCCCAACGTCATCAAGTCGGTGCGCCAATCGGTCGAGGCCAAGCCTCGAATGCCGGTCGTTAATTCCGAAGTCAACTACGAAGGCATCATGGGCCGAAGCTGGCAGAACATCCAGCGCCTCGACTTCTATCACTCCATGATGAACGGCGCGGCAGGGTTCACCTACGGCGCCAACGGCATTTGGCAACTCAACACCGAAGAGCAGCCCTACGGACCCTCGCCCCACGGTCGATCCTGGGGCAGCACACCCTGGCGGGTGGCCGCGCGGCTACCGGGCTCCGAGCAGGTCGGTCGCGGCGGTCGGTTCTTCAGCCAGTTCCCGTGGTGGGAGCTCGAACGGCACCCGGAGTGGATCGACGTGCCGAAGAAGCATGACGATGCGTATGGTCCGGTCGCTGCGGGCATCCCGGGCAAGCTCCGCATCGTCTACTCGCCCCATTGCTGGAACCCGCCCAGGGTCCGCGAATTGGAGACAGACGTCGCGTACGCGGCGTCGTGGTTCGATCCCGTGACCGGCGTGGAAGCGTCGATCGGACCCGTCGAGCCGGACGCCGACAACACGTGGACGCCGCCGTTTCCATCGGAGGTCCACGATTGGCTGCTCGTGTTGCGCGCTGAGTAGCCGACGGCCTGCCGAGTCCGATTCCGTGCTAGCCTCCTTCGCCATGAACACCACTGGACGCAGACTTTTCCTGGCCTCCATGCTCGGCGGACTCCTCCTCGAGGGAGTGCGGCCGGCGGCCGCACAGCAGGGCTCAGACGAAGCCTACGTGCCCAAGCAAACCGACCGGCCGGAAGCGATTGACGGCGACGAGGCAGGCTTCACGCCTATCTTCAACGGCAAAACGCTGGACGGCTGGGAGGGCGACTCGACCCATTGGCGCGTCGAGAACGGCTCACTCGTGGGCGAGATCACCCCGGAGACGGTCATGCGGAGCAACACCTTCATCATCTGGCGGGGAGGCAGACCAAAGGATTTCGAGCTCAAGCTCGACTATCGCATCAGCCCGAACGGCAACAGCGGCATCAACTACCGCAGCGCCGTCGTCCCCGATCCGGTGACGCCGGAGAACCAGTTCGCAATGCGCGGCTATCAGTTCGATCTCGACGGGAAGAAGCAGTATCCCGGCAACAACTACGAGGAGAAGGGGCGCCGATTCCTGGCGGTGCGCGGGCAGGTGTCGCACGTCGTCGGAGGCCGGCCGCCCATCCTGCTCTCTACCTTCGGTGACCCGGACGAGTTGGCCACCCACGTGACCGACGATTGGAACGCGGTTCACATCATTGTTCGAGGCCACACGCTGACTCACATCATCAACGGGCACCTGATGAGCGTCGTGATCGATGACGACACCCCGAACCGTCCGGTCGACGGGCTGATCGGCGTACAGGTGCACCAGGGCCCGCCCATGAAGGTCGAGTACCGGAATATCCGGCTGAAGAACTAGTGTCCTGTTACCGAAATTCGCCTGATAAATAGAGTGACGTGTGGCCCAATAACGGGCATGAGATCAGGACGCCCGAAGGCTGAACTGGTGCTGAGTCGGGAGGAGCGTGAAACCCTCGAAAGG
>Ga0310121_10001289_pt1 | contig 26008 bp, 29 predicted proteins | sample CB27_Tmax_986_MG_FD_203504 | JGI IMG/M metagenome (GOLD analysis project Ga0310121, IMG submission 203504) | Marine microbial communities from Western Arctic Ocean, Canada - CB27_Tmax_986 | ecosystem: Environmental > Aquatic > Marine > Oceanic | place: Canada: Western Arctic Ocean | collected...
CTCCGGATCACGCAAGGCACGCGCGGAGAAGCAGGGCAGCGCTACCACGAGCGCATGTGGACGGCGATCGCGACTTGCCGGAAACAGCACCGCAACTTCTTCTCGTTCCTGCACACATCGATCGCAGCCAAACTGCAAACTCAGACCGCACCAAGCCAGCTAAACGCTTGATCGCGTGAACGGTTACCTTTTTTATTGCATTCAGCCGCAGGCCGCGAGTTGATAAGAGCACCGTAGATTCCGCGGATGGAGAAGGCTGGTCGTCATAAGCGTATTTTCACTTGACGCGTTGCGACGACGCGCCAGGCGTAAGCTATGTCTTCCACAGAACTCAGGCACAAGTAGGAGACTCGACAATCGTGTTCACATGGCTGGCCAGAATCGGATTGCCAACGGCAATGGGTGTCTATCTGGACGAGCGTTCAGTCTACCTGAACGAATCCGTGGTGACCCCGTTTGGTGCGATGGAGTTGAGTCGCTACAGCGAGGTTGTAGAGGACGGCGACTTACTGGCGCGCACGGAATCGCTTCTCGATCAAATCTCGAAAACACGCAGCCTTGGAAGGTCGACCGTTGCCGTTGGAATTCCTCTAGACAGCACGTTGTACATCTCTCGCCAGATACAGTCGGCGAGTAAAGACGTCTCCGCGCACGTTCTTCTCCGCGAAGCCATGCGATCAACCAAGATGTCCGTAGATGAGTTGGTGGCTGACGTTGTAAGGCGGTCCCGGAAAAGCGACCAATTGCCAGCATCGCGGCGTGCGACCGTGATCTGATAAAACAATTGGTTCAACAATTGGATTCGAATCGCACTCGTATCGGACGGATCGAGCCGGCGGCAGCTGCATTGTTGCGCAATGCGCAGAAGCGATTCCACGGCCGCTGGGGAGCCAAGGTGGTGGCCCGCTTTTTTCTTGGCCGAGATCGAGGTTTGGCGATGCTGACGTCCAAGGATCTGCCGATCGTCTGCCGACGTTTTGACATGCGATCCGGTGACGAAGCTGCCGCCATCGTCTCGGCGGAACGTTCCTTGATGGCAGTTGGGTCCCATTGCGGCATCGAATCCAAGCCGGCCGCCGTCGTCATTCACGGACGAATGAATCTCAAACGATTGATGGATCAAACGCAATTACGTGAGCGGATTGACACAGATTTGCACTGGGTATCGGGCCCGAGTTACGAAGGTGAAGAAATAGCCTTTGGAGTCGCAATGGGAGCAATTGCCGATGACAAGGGGAAGTTTGACCTGGCCAAGACCTTTAAGCACAAGGTGTCACTGTGGGACATTTTTCCACTTCGTGAAGTTGCGGTCCAAATCGCCTTAGTATTGCTGATGGCCGGTTTTATATTCACGCGATTAGGCGAGTTCAAGGCCGAGCTGACGGATCTGAGGCGTGAAAACAGCCGACGTATCGAGCCGAACACGACTGCACCGCAATTAGAACAACAAAAGAAACAACTTGGACAACAGGTAACAGCGGTCTATACATTTTTGGGAAGCCGCATTCTGTGGTCCGAATACGAACGGACACAGGCCAAACAATTGCCGCCGAACGTTTATCTGACCTCCTTACAAGGCGTGGCCGAACTTGGATCCGACGGTAAGAAGAGCAAGCGTGGCGCGACGCGCAAATCACTTGTCCTAAGCCGAGTTTGTCAATTCCCAGAATCGATTGATACCACACGAAATCGACCGACTGCTGAACGCACTCAGAGAAAGTCCTTTGCTAAAAGACGACTTCCCAGTCATCGAGCTGGCTGAGTTAAAGCGAGCCAAAGGTACTGGCCAAAAGACTACCACGGCCATCTTCACCGTGATGTGTTTGCCAAAAACGGCCAAATCAAAGTAGCGGTCGGTCAGCGGCTGCAGACGATACAAAGACCAGCCAACCTGCGAACCAAACGTTAATTCCTAGATAGAGAGCTTCAAGGTGCAATTAGGCGATTCCAAGGCGACCTGAACAAGTGGGCCAATCGGTTGCGGGACCCGTTGCGGTTGCAATACGTGATGTCCGTATTGTGTCTTGCCATCGGCTTCGCGGGCTTATACGTGCCGCTGAGTGCGAAGATCCAAACGACCCAGACTGAATTGACCCAAGAACGCCGCCGCCAAGAGCTTTCCTATCAAGTCGACCCGCTCCAGTCGCAGGTGAACAGGTTTAGCGAGCGCATTCCGCGAGGTACAGACACGAACGAGTGGGTCCAATACGTAATCGAAGGGGTGCGGCAGGATCCATTGAAACTCGTCAATCTGGACTCGGATAAACCAAAACGGGCTGGACCGTTTCAAGCGGTCGTCATGAACGTACAAATTGAAGGATAGGTGGCTGATCTGAGTTCATTGCTCGAATGGCTGGAAACCGATGAGCGTCTCTTTCGAATCGACACGGCGAGAATTGAACCGGCTCGGAACAACAATGACATCCGCACGATGCACATTACTCTCCTGGGACTGAAAGGCTGACATGGCGAACACCTTCAGAGCAATTGGATCGACCGCCATGTCCATGGCGGTTGTGACGTGGTTGTGTTGGCCATTGGCGCGCAGGTCCCAGCCGTTGTTGGGCGTGGGGCCAATCGCCACAACTAACCGCATTACCAGTGCGTTGTTGAATCCAGTGATTTCGCCCCGTGGGCCTCGTGATCCATTTATCGTTGCGCAGATCGAGAATCCCGCCGAACCAGTGGCGTCAAATGAGCAACGGGCGGAGGTCGAGCCGGAGGTGTTGGAACTTGACCCTGCAACCACGCTCAATACGTTGCAACTGAACGCTACCTTTTTACAGGGCAATCAAAATATGGCCATGATCAACGGACGCGTATATCGTCAAGGCGAAAAACTGGCATTTGGCGAAACCATGGATGGCGAGTGGATTGTGAAACGCGTCGGCCACAACGAAACGCTGGTGGCCTATAAAGACCGAGAGTTCCGGCTCTCTTTCACCGGGCTTGATGCCGTGGAAGTTACTGACGCCAACGAGGGTGCATTCGAACTCCCAGCCACGCCGAACGTTTTCAGTTCTTTCCTGAATCTACTGCGACAAGGTGGTAGCAGAAACCAGGGTTCCGAACGTTAATTTATTCAACTTGCGCATTGCGATGCCGCAACAGGGAAAGCCCGATGAAGACCTCAGTAACTCCCACCTCCAAACAACCGTTGATCTTCGAGCTATTGGCGGAACAGCGATTTCACCTCCTCGCAGTTCGATACCGTTCGCGAGGCGCAACGAAAAGACAAAGTCTCTCATGAGGAAGTACTGATTCGCAAAGGCATAGCGACGCAACAGGAGATCGCCAAGGCCTATGCCGACTATTACATGGTACCGCTGTTGGATCCCGCGGAAGCCGAGCAAGATCTTGATCTGGCGTTGGCGTCTTTGATACCGGAAAAGCTCTGCTGAGACCATTTGCTCGCACGGTTCAAACGTGCCAACGGTAAGTTGCACGTCGCTTTCTTCACGCCGAATGAGCTGTTGCTAGTCGACGAACTCGAATTGTTAACCAGCTGTGAAGTGCAACCTTACTTTTCCGAATTGTCTACGATTGAAACGACGTCGTCACATTACTTTGACGAGTCGGCGTGGGATGGATCGTCCTCGTCCACCGCTGACTTTGAAGAGGTCGACGAGGAGCTGGGCAACGACGAGCAGGATGAAGCGGTTAGCGAGGCGGTCGTCCACCTAGACCAACCGCGTCCACCAGGACGTGATGGCCGCGTCATACGATTCGTCAATCAAATATTTGAGCAAGCACTCCGTATGGGCGCAAGTGACGTTCACATTGAGCCATTTGAAGACCGGTGCCAAATCCGGCTGCGAATCGACGGCCATTTGAACGAAGTCATGCCACCGCCGCTTACAATGTACAAGCCGTTCGTTTCCCGTATTAAAGTGTTGGAAAAAATGGACATCGCCGAGAGGCGGTTGCCGCAAGACGGAGCGATTGCCTTACGAAATGCTGAACGACGCGTCGACATGTGTGTTAACACGTGTCCCACGGTTTATGGCGAAAAAGTGGTACTGCGTGTTCTGGACAAAAACGCAGTGTCTTTAGATTTGACAGCGCTAGGTTTCGACGAGCGGCAAGAAAGCGATTTGATCGAAGCCATTCACTTGCCGCATGGTCTCATGCTGGTAACGGGCCCAACGGGCAGTGGAAAGAGCACCACGCTCTACTCGTGTCTCAATCGGCTAAATAGCGTCGGAACGAACATCTGCACGGTCGAAGCTCCTTTCGAGTACAAGTTTATGGGGATCAATCAGGTGCAAACGAAATCCAAACTCGGTTTTCATTTTGGCGACGCCTTACGTTCTTTTTTTCGGTAGGATCCGGACGTCATCATGGTCGGCGAAGTGCGTGATGCGGAAACGGCCCAGATTTGCATGCGAGCCGCCTTGACCGGTCACTTTGTCCTTTCCACATTACACACCAATGACGCCTTGACTGCGGTGACTCGATTAGCGGATATGGACATCGAGCCGTTTCTACTGGCATCGACGTTGCGTGTCGTGGTGGCCCAGCGGCTAATTCGGCGGCTTTGTGAGCATTGCAAGCAGCCGTACGAGTTGGATGAGGAAACAGCCAAACGGGTCGGTTTGCAGTTCGGCGGCACGCTCTATCGACCCACTGGATGCGCTGAATGCCGTGAAGCTGGCTACAAAGGCCGCGTGGGTGTGTTTGAGGTAATCCGCATTACCCCAGAGCTGGCGGACACGATTCAACGCAGGTCCAGTCTGCCAGAAATGCGCAAAGCGTCAGTCGCCCAGGGAATGAAGTTGTTGTACCACAGCGCCCTCGACAAAGTGCTGGCGGGACGGACAAGTGTCGAAGAGGCGTTGAGCGTCACGATTTCTGAAGCCTAGTCAAAGGAAGCACGACGTCATTGAACGATTGGCTGAGTCAGCGCGCTCGAGTTAGTTCACGACGACACTCCCGTATTGGGATCGACGACAAAATGATGTTTTTTCAGCAATTGGCGTCGCTGGTCTCGTCCGGTACCCCTTTGCTTCAGTCGATTCAAATTGCCTCGCAACAAAACGCCAGCACCAAACTCGCGCGAGTATTGAATGACGTGGCTGGTCAAGTCGCCGCTGGCTCGTCGTTGCAGGTGGCGATGGAAGAATATCCGGACACCTTTGAGAGTCATTGGATTGCCCTTGTTGGCACTGGAGAAGTGTCGAGAAAACTAGATGATGTCCTTTGCGATCTCAACAACCAGATTCGAGAATCATGAGAAACGATGAGACAATTTACGGGTGCGTTGGTTTGCCCAGTCATCCTCTTGTTCGTTGCCATACTCGTTATTGTGATCATGCTGTGGTTTGTCGTACCAACGTTTGCCGACATGTTCAGCGAAATGAACGCCGAGTTGCCAGCTATCACCCAGTTTGTGATTGACATTTCACATGCGATTGCCAACTACGCTCCTCATGGCACCGTGGCAATCGTGTTGCTAGTGATCGTGGGTGGAAAATATCTAAGAACGGAAGAAGGCCTTCGACGCATCAGCGCCCTCGGCCTGGCCGTGCCGATGCTGGGCAAATTGATGGTCCAATCCGCCATGTATCGCTTCGCGTCCAACCTCGGACTGCTATTGAAAAGCGGTGTGCCGATGCTGGACACGCTCGAGACTCTTTCCACCGTCTTTCGCAAGAATCCTGTTTATCAGGATGCCGTGATGCAGGCACAATACCGGGTTGCCGCTGGACGTTCGCTGGCGGAATCATTGGAAGAATCCGGCCTGTTCACGTCGATGATGACGGACACCATTCATATTGGGGAGCAATCGTAGCATGGAACAATCGAATGCAGACATAGCTAGTGCCAATTTGTTGGCGATTTGGAGTGCGCAGCGCATCTATTGGCTGGACAATCATACATGCGCTGCCACCTTGGCCGACCTGGATGCGACTGACCTGTTGGATCAAATCATTGCTCTGAGATCGCTGCGTTATTCCTATTCGATCACGGCGTCAGATGCGGTGAGTTTTACCGCCGCTTCGACACGACAAAACAGCACTCTTTGGAGTGGGAAATTCACAATCGGCGAAACTGGCTCGCTCACGGGAACGGTCAGTGCCGCCGGGGAAGCCGATATTTCTCCTGGATTCCAATAGATAAGGCAGGTGAATTGTCAACGGAAATACGATGAATCGATTTCGAACAAGTCAGCTGAGACATAGTTCTCGGCGAGGTTTTACGTTGCTGGAAGTATCCCTGGTCGCGGGTCTGACCAGTTTCCTGGTTTTAATGGTGTCGAGTACGTGGACGGCCTTTGGTCGATCCATGTCCGACGCGATTATCAGGTCGAAAGTAGCGCAGGAGGCCAATCTAGCCTTGGCCGCCTTGCAGGGAGACCTCGGTGGCTACCTGCCGGAGCAAGAAGCGGGGGGACTAGAGGTTGGGAAATTCGCGGGTCGGCTGATTGTAAGCGACGAGCAACTGCTGTTGTTTTTCGACGGAGCACCTACGAATGACACCGCTGATTGGGTGGCGCCCGATAGGATCATCCGATATCACGTCGTCAGCGACGAACTAATGCGCACGGACGATGGAACCGGCGCATCCACTCTTTTGGCACATCACGTCAGCCAAATACAAGTCACCGACGTCGGCGGCGGTGCGGAGATCGCATTGACACTTACATTTCGGGACATCGAACGACAGTATTTGATCACATCGAGAGATCCATGAAAACACGCGCTCCTCGAAATGGCTATGAAATGCTGGTCGTGTTGGTCTTCATAGCCCTGCTCATGTCTAAGGGGACGGTGAGTCATCGCCAGCTTTCCTCGGTGCATCGAGTGGGGAGAGCCAGAGAGAATCTCAGGATCCGTGACGAAGGCAGCATTCATGCACTGGCTCTTGCGATGGAGCTACTGAAAACCGGTCTGCCTCCCTCGAGTCCCTATGTTTGTGGCGTGACCTTGGATGCGTCAGACGGTTCTCGAGCGTTTACTGTGACGTTCACCGACGTCGGTGGAGGTACCTGGGATGTTGTCGGTAGACCCACTTTGACGAGTGAAGCACCAATCGCGAGGTTACTTTCGCCTTGTGAGCTGGGACCGATCCTATCGCTCATAATGCCATCTTTCTGGGCCTGAACCAGACAGCGGTAATCACATCGCGGGTCCGGTTGGTCTGCTTTTCGGCCGCCCTCTCGTCAACATCATTGCAACCGTTGTCACCGATATAAAACTTCAGAAGTATCCATTGTGTGTCACTCGAAAATGTTTGGATATTGGAACATCCAACACGATTCGCAAGCTATCTTTCACCGGAAAACGAATCCCGGTAAATCCGAGTGTCGGCGGTCAAACGCCTACGAATTCCTTTTGCCCCTCATAATAAGCGAGTAAAGACGTGGAAACAGACATGCAAAACTCAGCGGGTGTGTTGGCCTCCGTGAAAAAGCTCGCTTCGCCAGAAAATTGTTTGACGGCACTGGCTCTCATCTATATCCTTGCCTTCTTTCGAATTGCTGGTGAAGATCGACTGTTGGTCAATCTCTACTACCTGGGAATCGCGGGCTCCGCCTATGTGTTGGTCAAACGACGGGCACTGGCACAAATGGTACTTGTCATGTGCATGGCGTCGGGCGTCACATTGGCCAACGTGTACTTCACGACCGTACCTGGAGACTGGGATCCGCTCATCGATCCGGTTCGTGGCGCGGTAACCTGGTCAGCGTTGTTATTCGTTTTCTGGCAGTTGGGAGTGGAAGCATACAGATTTCAAAGGGAAGATCAGAATCGTCAATTACGCCAGGTAGTCGAAGAGAAAACGGTCGAAATGCGGGCGGCCGCACTCACCAGCACTTCTCATGAAGTTCGCACGCCACTCTCCGCGATTCTGGCAATTAACGACACATTGCTGAGTGGCACGGCGGGCGAAGTAACCGACATACAAAAGGAGTTCTTGCAGGACATGCGTTTGGCAGCGGATCACCTGATGGGTTTGGTGAACGATCTGCTCGACTACGCTAAAGCCGAAGCCGGCATGATCGAGTTAGTACGCGAACGAGTGGCGCTAGCTGAGTTGGTCGACCAATGCATTACGATGATCGAAGCAAGATCGCAGGAAAAAAAGGTCGTATTAACGGCAAAAGTCGAAGGGAATGCCCTTGAGGTGGTGGCGGACCCGATGCGTCTCAAGCAGATTCTCCTGAATCTATTGGCGAATGCCGTCAAATTTAATGAAGAGAACGGCCTGGTCAACGTCAATGTTCGACGTGAAAACGACGACATTCTGATCAGCGTACGTGATACCGGACGAGGTATCAGCGAAGAGCAGCTGGAACACCTTTTCGATCCGTACTACCAGGCGTCCAGAGGTGACCAAGGAATTGGTACGGGATTGGGACTTTCGATCACCAAGCATCTTGTGGAGTTGCACGAGGGCAGTATCAGCGTCGAAAGCATGCCTGGAACCGGCAGCATTTTCTTCATTCGGCTATCCAGTGTAGCCGAACCGGACGTGGCGGGCGACGTAACACTTGGCCACGGCGATTCGGCCAAATCCAATTCCGTAGAGAAAGAGCTATGCAGCGCGGAGTTAGTCGGTGTCGACTCGTAACCGTCAGAGCGGGAAGGTCAAACTGGCCGAGAAGACCGATTGTTCCTTTGATTTTCGGAATTAAGGACTAGATACATGCAGAGTTCATTGACCCTATCAAGCTCAGTGGAAAACGCGGCTGTCGGCGATCCTAACAATCACCTGCCACGTGACGATGAATCAAGGCATCGTGAGGAAACGACCCGTGTCTTGATTGCCGATCCTGATTCGACAGTTCGCAAGATTTTGCGTCATGTATTTGATCGGCTTGAGTGGAATGCCATTGAGGCCAAGGACGGAGAAGAGGCAATCGAGCGCGCCAGTCAACGACCAGCGCCGCACGCGATTCTGTTAGATCTGAAATTGTCGAAGATCGATGGCTATGAGGTTTGCAAACAGCTCAAGAATAATATTCAGACCCAGCTCATCCCCATTGTCGCTTTGACGACCGTCGAAAGCACTGAAGAGAAACTTCGTGCCGTCGAATTGGGTGTCGACGAATTCATCAGCAAACCCATCAACCAGGCGGAATTGCACGTTCGACTCCGGTCGCTAATGCGAATTCATCGCTTAAATCAGGAATTAATCGGAGCGGAAAGCGTCGCCATGGGGCTAGCCATGGCCATGGCCTCCAAGGATGGATATGCAAACAGTCACATTGAACGTGTTGCCAATTGGGCGGTCATGTTCGGTGAATCCCTCGGGTTGGACGCTGCTGAATTGAAAATAATCAAATACGGTGCAATCCTACACAACGTTGGAAAGATCTCAATTCCGGACCAGGTCTTGGAGAACACTTCAGCGCTAAGCCCACGGGAGAAAGCCCTTTTCCAACAGCATCCCCGTGTTGGTTACGAGATCTGCAGCCCGCTCAAGCCGTTGCAACCGGTGTTGCCAATTATCCGTCATCATAAAGAACATTGGGACGGAACAGGCTATCCCGATGGTTTGTGTGGGAATGATATTCCACTGGGGGCCCAGATCGTGGGAATCGTAGATGTATACAGCGCCCTCACGAGCGACCGACCGTATCGCCGGGCCATTCCCAGTGAGCAGGCCATTGAAAGCCTGCGGCGACGCGCAGACGAAGGCTGGCACAGTCCGCAATTGGTCGATGTCTTCATTCAGTGCGTTGAGAAACACGGACACAAGCCAAGTCGTCCGGATGACACGTCGGTTCCCGAAACCGCTACTACCAATTCCGCAGATAGCGAATAAGCAACCTTAAGTTCCTAACCTACGAGAGCACAACAATGTCCACACAAGGGAAACACATCCTCATCGCGGAAGACAGCCCAGGATTGGCCAAGGTCATTGCGTTTAATCTTGAGCATGCCGGTTTTGACGTTACTGTGGCCACCGATGGAATCAATGCGTTGGAAAAGGCCAAGCAACGTCGTTTCGATCTGGTTCTGACCGACCAGCAAATGCCACGAATGGAGGGAACTGAGCTCAGCGCCGAATTGCGCGAACTCGAGAGCTATGCCGACGTACCCATTATTCTGTTGACGGCCAAAGCCTATGAATTGGATGCCGAGCATCTGAAATCCACATTGGACATTGTCAACGTCATTCCCAAGCCTTTTGGGCCGAAGGAAATCATTGAGACGGTCGAAGACGCACTATCACCTGCAGTTTCGTAAAACATTTTTCGGCACCTTCGCCGGCTTATTTTGTCCGTAGACACGCGATGAACCAAGTTGCCACCAGACCAGTCCCTATCGACGAGCCATGCGTGCGGCAGCTCTGTGACACGTTGAACTCCGTTTTTGGGCTTCATTTCGAGTTTTGGGACCATGACGCGATTCAGCAATGGACCGCTGTTGATGATGCGGCCGATGCGGACGATCTGTTGCCGGCGGTAATTCGAGCGGCCAAAGAAAATCGGCCGGTTGGTCTCGAAATCGCGGAGGCCCAGTTTGCACTGGCAGTACCCATACATTTCGCGTCGCGCCAGCTCGTCACTGCCGCCCGCACCGCAAACTACAATATTGAGACGGTGTGTCAGGTTGGGAAGATCGTCCATGACTATGTGGAGCTGGCCAATCAAGCCAGGCAGCTGGAAGTCGAAAATGAATCTTTGGTTGTCCAGGTGACCGATGATTTTCAGGAGCTTAATTTCCTGCGTTCAGTCGGCGGTGATCTGGAAATTGATGCCCACAAATGGGATTTGGAGAGCCTCGCTCTGAAAGTGTTGCCATTGTTGCGCCAGTCCATTACGGCCGAATGTGCGATGCTGATCGAAACGTTGCCGGATGATGACGGTGATTCTCAATCGATTGACCAAATCGGTGAAATTCTTTGTGCTGCAGGACGACAAATCCTGCCTCCCGAGGAGGTATCTGACCTCGTACGGATGTTAAGCTGCGCGTCGTCCGGACGGCCGTTGGTCAGGAACCGGTTTTCAACCAGCAAAGATGGCCGCCAGTTTGAGGGAGTGAGTGAGCTGATCATGGTGCCAGTCAGCAAGAATGACCGCTTACACGGTTGGCTGTTGGTAATGAATAGGAAACACGAATCAATCACTCGGTGTGATCATGATTGGCGTGAGACGGCCCATTGGCACATGACCCGCCTCGAATTCGGCTCGGCGGAAGCTTCAGTCGTGAATACGGCTGCTACGATTTTGGCGTCTCAAACCCAGACGTTTGAGTTGCTCAAACAAAAAGAACAACTCCTGACCGACATGGTGCGTGCATTGGTCAACGCCGTTGAGGCCAAGGACGAATATACCCGTGGTCACAGTGAGCGTGTCGCTTTGTTCGCTTGTCGGCTGGGACAAAAAATTGGTTTGGACGACGCTGATTGTGAACAATTGTACCTGGCCGGTTTGCTTCACGACGTGGGCAAGATTGCCGTGGAGGACAAAACGCTGAACAAACCCGATCATCTCACCGACGAAGAGTACAAAGTCATACAACAACATCCGGATTCAGGCTGGGACATCCTTCACGAAGTCACGAACCTGCAATACGTGCTTCCGGGCGTGCTTCACCATCATGAGAAATACGACGGAACCGGTTACCCGGACCAACTAGCGGGCGAAGACATTCCCTTGGATGGACGGATCCTGGCTGTTTGCGATGCCTATGATGCAATGACCAGTGACCGCCCTTATCGCAAGGGAATGCCTCAAGAAAAGGCAGAGAAGATCCTGCGCGAAAGCTCTGGAAGCTACTGGGATCCACAGCTCATCGATGCGTTCTTCCGAGTCATGCCGAGCATTCTTGATCTGCGAAATAGCTATCAACCGCGGCGTCACGCATCAAGACGGACTGAGTCTGACTCGTAATCTGAGTTGATTGTCGTCAAAAACCGATTCCACCTCGAATCATGAAGGTGTCATCCAGGCTTGTCGACTCGTTTGGGATCAGTGGCATGGGCTTGAAGATAATTTCCCGGTCAAAGACGTAGCCGACTTCTAGATAGCCGTGTCGTTCGTTCAGCCCCTTCCAATTGATTCCGGCGAAGGCACGAAGGTCATTGATGTCGATTCGTTGGCTCCGTCCGGCGAAAAGGGCCGGAGCCCCTAGACGGTCGATTGTCCATGAACCACCACCGTACTCGCCGCCAAGATGCCACCAGACGTCGGTATTTCGCACCGTCGTCCAGTATTGGGTCAGTTTGGGACGGGGGAAGTAAATGTCAAAGATGGTTTTGTCATTCGGCGTCCAAAGAAAGCCGCCTGCGGGAAGGAGCTTTATCCTCTGGCGATCAAGGTATTCGATCCCGACCTTGATGGCCAATGTCGGTGTGACTTGAAGTACGCCAAGGCCATGGCCAGTGAAGCGGATACTATGCCATGTTATGGTGTCAAAGTCGCTGTAAACCCCGGTCCTAACCCGTACGTCCCCAGCAAATCGGGGCGTCAATTGAGGCCGCCAGGCAGTGTCGAGGTAGGCAGAATACAACTGGGCCGGCAGATCGGCACCCGCTGGGTCCGGTAGTGAGGGTCCATCCAGAAAATCGAAGATAAACCCCGGCGTGACTCTCAATCCGTTGGGGCTGTGAGCAAAATTTTGAATCACCAATGACGTGTGAATTTCAACTTCGTGAATCTGTAACGCAGTTGGTTTCCCTCCATAAAGATAGGTGTAATCGAAACCGGTGTCTTGAATCAGTCGTTGGTACTGGCCTGACCCGACGGCCTGCCCAAAATTGCCCCAGTTGAATCCGTTTGGAAAGACGGCGGTGGGGGCTTGAGGCGTGGGCCCAAATCTCAGGGGCGGAGGCGGTTGGGTCGGCGCGAACGTCGGTGGCAAAATGGGAGGCAAATTGGCGGCTGGAGGAACCGGCACCGTTTGTGGTGCCCGTGGGACGTTGGTCGGGGGCATGATCACCTGCGGACCGCCATAGCCCGGAGCTAGTGTAGGCGGCAAAGTACTTGCCGGCGGCGCGTATGGAAACGGTAGCGCGGGTGCTCCCACTGATGCTGAGACGTTTGGCATTGCATAGGGGTCGAAGGGGACGATTTGCGTTCCCAGCGTTGCCGGGGGCTGAGGCGCAATAACACCACCGGCAGCCGGTCCTTGCGGTACCCCAGTAGGAAACTGAATCCGCTGCTGGGCGTGCAATGTTGTTGCTGCGAGAAGTGCGCATATCACGCCGGTCAATATTGGCACGAAACGGCGCGGCGCGTGAGTTGAATCCAACACAGGCTTTCGAGAAGCAAGGTATGACGGGATAGATGGGACGACGACAATCGATTCCACACCGAACCATCGGGGACCAGGCGAGCAAACTATTACTCGCAGGGGATTGGTGCCGTCAAGTGCGTTTAGATGATCACAGTAGCGTGTCTAGATCGCCTGACAGCGTTGCTGGCACTAGCCCGGATCATTCATACTCCCTCTAATGCGGTGAGCTTACGGAGAGATCGGGCTTAGGGGTACTTGATCAGGCTAAATGTCTCGTGAGGCGTAATTCTCTCGGCACCCTTGAGTCCAAGCAATTCGATCAAGAAGGCACATCCTATGATGTTGGCACCGACGTCTTCGACAAGATTGCAGCAAGCATCGACAGTACCACCGGTTGCCAGCAAATCGTCGATGACCAACACATTCTGTCCGGCAATGAGCCCGTCCGCGTGGATTTCGAGTGTGTCGGAACCGTATTCCAATTGGTAGCTGAAGGAATTCGTCTCGGCAGGCAATTTGCCAGGTTTGCGAACTGGCACGAATCCGACATTCAATTCCAGCGCCAGTGGCGTGGCAAATACGAATCCGCGCGCTTCGGCTGCTATGATCACGTCGACGGACCGATCACGATAATTTTCAGCTAGTAGTCGAATCGACTCACGCAACGCCTCGGGCGAGGCAAGCAGGGGCGTGATGTCCCGAAAGAGTATACCAGGCTTGGGAAAATCCGGGATATCCCGAATGTAATCGGTCAAGTCAATTTGAGTGGCCTCGGTCATGCGTTTCCTAGGAGGTGGAGATTGGCAACTTGAAATTACAGTGGGCGGCCGTCTTGGGAGGTGCCGACCCCTCAGCCGACGATTTGATGATACCGGCCAGTCGCCAAAATGAAAAGAGCCTGACGGTCGAATGGGGTCCCTGAGAATGGGTTGACACCGAAATGATGTTACGGCTGAATGCGCTACAGAAGACGCAAATCGTCTAGGTAGTGCCGACTGGTAGGCCTAACGGATTAATAATATTTCTGGGCCGATCATCAAGTCCGTCTGCCAATCGTTTGAGAGCTTCGGTCTCGATTTGGCGAACTCGTTCTCGGGTCAAGCCAAGTTGTTCGCCGATTTCCTTGAGCGTGTGCGGTTCCGTTTCATCCAAACCAAAACGCATGCGTAGCACCGTCGCTTCGCGTTCGTCCATCGTTTTGATCAGCCTTCGAACATGACTGAGCACGTCGTTTTCAACCAATTCGTCTTCTGGCGTCTTGGTTCGCTCGTCAATGACCATGTCACCCAATGACCACCCTGCTTCGGATTGGTCGGTTTGTGGCGTCGAGTTGTAGATCTTGATGGCTTTCTTTACGATCGGCAGCTTTTTTTTGGGCAGACCAAGAACTCGGGCCACTTCTTCTGGAGTCGGAGAACGCCCCAACTCGTCGGCTAAACGCGTACTGGCTCGCCGCCATTTGGAGAGCAATTCGACCATGTAGGCTGGGATCCGAATTGTCTTGGCCGAGTTAATCAAAGCCCGCTTGATGGATTGCTTGATCCAATAACTGGCATAGGTGCTAAATCGAGTTCCCACGGCGGGATCGAATCCTTCAACAGCTCGCAGCAACCCAAGATTGCCCTCCTCGATCAGATCCTGAAGGTTCAGTCCCTTGCCTGTGTATCCGCGAGCGATGTTGACGACTAACCGCAAATTGGCTCGGACCATTCGGTCACGCGCCCGGAGATCGCCTTCGGCGATGGCGCGGGCCAATTCCTTCTCCTCGTCGGCGGATAGCAAGGCGGTCTCGTTGATTTCACGAAGATAGGTTTCCAAGGGCGTCTGCACGGATCTGCTCTCGAACTTTGAACTCGGTCGATTCGTTCTAGCAGAGTCAGCGGACTTGCGGGGCATAATTCAGCTCGTTTCCACACCGGTCAATTGGGGTTAAACCGTACGTTGACAGTATCGTCGACGGGCCATTGGAGGCTGTAGGGTTTGCCCATAACGACCGAGCGGGACGAATGTGCTACCGGTATTGGACCTACCAAAAAAGACGACCCCACCGGCAATAGCGGGTGGGGTCGTGCATGTTATGACGCAACGGGCCATTACAGGGGGCATTTGGTATCCGATGTGACGATTACACTGGTCGCATTGAACGCCCCACCAACGGCTAAGAGGCTATTCGCTGGCGACTTCCTCGCCAGACTCTTCCTCCTCGCTGTGTTCCTCTTCCACAGACGCTTGTTCGGACTCGCTGGCGGTACCTGTTTGGATCAAGGGACCCGAGGCTCCCAACCCGCCTTTTAACTTGGATAGGTCGGATTTAACGACACCGGAGCCAGATTTTCTCCCGGCGCCGGATTCCGCTTCCTTCACATCGTCCTCCTCGGCCCATTCGACCCGCTTTCGTGACAGCCCGATTTTCCTTTCGTCCGTGTCGACACGAAGAATCTTGACTTCAATCTCGTCTCCTAATTGCACGATCTCTTCGGCGTTTTCCACCTTATGATCGGCGAGTTCCGAGATGTGCAACAATCCTTCCAGTCCATCCTCCAGGCCAACAAAGACACCGAAATTGGTAATCTTGGTGACGGTGCCGCTGACCAACTGGCCGGCCTGGTACTTCTGTGGAATGGTCGTCTTCCAAGGATCGTCGTCCATCTGCTTGAGCCCTAAGGCGATTCGACGTCGATCTTCATCAACCGACAGGACGCGGCATTTGACGACTTGTCCTTTCTCCAGAATCTCGCTCGGATGGCTGATCTTGCGAGTCCAAGACATATCCGAAACGTGCAACAACCCGTCAATACCTTCTTCCAGTTCGATGAAGGCTCCGTAATTCGTTAGGTTGCGAACTTTTCCATCGACCACCGTTTCAATCGGATACTTTCCAGCAACTGCGGACCAGGGGTTCTCCTGGGTTTGCTTCATTCCCAAAGAAATCTCCTGCTTCTTCTTGTCGATACCCAAGACGACAACTTCAATGTCGTCGCCTATTTGGACCAGTTCGCTCGGATGGCTGACTCGTTTTGTCCAAGACATCTCGCTAATGTGTACGAGTCCTTCAATGCCCTCTTCGAGTTTGACGAAAGCACCGTAGCTCATGACGTTGACGACCGATCCTTTGACGGTGCTTTCGACAGGATACTTCTCTTCCACCAGTTCCCATGGACTGGGCGACTTCTGCTTGAGGCCGAGGGCGATTTTCCCCTTTTCCTGATCGATGTTGAGAATCATCACTTCGATCTCCTGATCGATCGCCACCATCTCCGAAGGATGGCCGATGCGTCCCCAGCTCATATCGATAATATGAAGCAAACCGTCGATACCGCCGAGGTCCACAAAGACACCAAATTCGGCAATATTCTTGACGATGCCTTTACGCAGCTGGCCAACTTCCAGCTCCGATAGCAATTCGTCACGATCTTTCTGGCGTTGTCTTTCGATGAGCGATCGCCGGCTGACGACGATGTTGCGCCGAGCTTCGTCGATTTTGAGCACCTCGCATTGCACGACGCGCCCGATGTAGTCGCCGATATCCGACGGACGACGAATATCCACCTGACTCGCCGGGAGAAATACATTAACGCCAATGTCGATGAGCAAACCGCCTTTGATCTTACGGGTGACCGTTCCAGTGACGATCTGGCCTTCCTCCACCGTCTTCATCATTTCCTGCCAAGCGATAATTTTCTCAGCTTTCCGCTTGCTGAGGCTGATCATGCTAAATGGATCGTCCTTGATCGTGGTGCCGTCTTCCAGCTCTTCCACCAGCACTTTGATCAAATCACCAGTGACAGGTTTCTCTTCTTCCTCGCCCCACTCGGTTAGAGAAATCACTCCTTCGCTCTTGAAGCCGACATCGATCAACACGTCTTCATCATTCACGCGGATGACACGCCCTTCAAGAATTTCATTGAGGTTCACTGGCGCCTGAGCCTCCATCGTGGCCAGGCTAGTGTCGGAATCCCCCGACATCAGAGCTTCGATTTCTGCGCTTAGAACTTCGTCGCTTTCCAGACTGCGGATTAGATTTCGGTTTACCATTCTTTACTCTCCGCCAAGGCCTCGGTGGACCAGGAACAGGCCCCAAAATGCTTGGCGTTTGCCCATCAGGCGGTTCGAGGGGTGTCCTACTGGCGGGACTCGTACATAGAGTTCCAAATTCGCTTCCGGACGAGTCGATCGAGGCTACCAGATTACTCACCGCACAGCAACCACAGTGGACAATGCCTTCGTCGGCTGGCCGACGGCCCGTGCGAACCGTTTCAACCAACGTCACGCGATGCCCGAACGGTGGCGAAGCATGCCGAAATTCGTTGGGCCAGTTCTGCCTCCAATTCCTCGTCAGAGAGCTGGCTAATTTCCTCGGCCGTGATCGGCAAACCAACCGAGATATGCACGGCAGACAGCCGCGGCCAGGCGGCTTCCTTCGGCCAGGCCTGATAGGCCCCGTCGAGAGCCAGAGGCACGATCGCCGCCCGACTCCGGCGCGCGACCGTGCAGAATCCGGGCTTCAGCTCTTGAAGTTGACCGTCGGAGGTGCGTGTGCCCTCGGGGAAGATGAGCACCATTTCGCCACGCTTCAATCGACGCATGGTCTCCTTTAGACCGCCAATTCCCATGCCCTCCCGCTGAATCGGAATGGCGTCGTACCACCGAATTAGCCAGCCGAAGAGAAAGAATCGAAATAGGGATTCTCGAGCCAGGTAATTCATGCGGCGACTACAAGAGGAGCCAATGATGACGGGATCAAAATAACTCTGATGGTTGCTGCAGACCAAAGCCCCCCCCTCACGAGGCCAATTCTCAGATCCAAAAATCCGCAGGCTGAACAAAATGATGGCAATGCCACGCACAGCTAACTGGGTGAGACAATAGGTCCAGCGTTGAAGGAAAGATTTTTGCATCATGGAGTGCAGGATAGTCGGCCCGCTAAAGATGTCAAACTTCGACCCGTTAGTGGCCTATCGCGTCGGCTGATAGACAATTGGGTCCTGGATTCCGTTCTCGTGAAAGCCCCTTAGTCGCAGCAAGCAGGCATCGCACCTGCCACAGGCGGCTCCCTTGGTGCCCGGATCGTAGCAACTGGTCGTCATCGCATAGTCAACACCCAAGGCCATTCCACGCTGAATAATGTCCGACTTGGTTAAATCAATCAATGGCGCATGAATCGTAAAGGGAGCTCCTTCCACGGCTGCTTTTGTGGCTTTATTAGCCATGGCCTGGAAAGCCCGAATGTATTCAGGGCGGCAATCAGGATAGCCGCTGTAGTCCAAAGCGTTCACGCCGATGAAAATGTGCTGCGCAGCCAGCACCTCCGCCCAAGCGAGTGCGAAGGAAAGAAAGATCGTATTACGCGCCGGCACGTAAGTTATTGGTATTTCTTCGCCGATCTCTTCGACTGAATTCTTCTTGGGAACGGCGGCGTTCCCGGTCAACGCAGACCCACCCCATCGTTGTAGATCGATATCAACGACGACGTGATCAGCGACTTCAAAAGATTTGGCGATGCGACGAGCAAATTCAATTTCTATTTCGTGGCGCTGGCCGTAACGGAAGGTCATTGCGTAAACGATGAAACCTTCTTGTCTGGCAATCGCCAATGTCGTCGTCGAGTCGAGCCCACCACTAAGCAAAACGACGGCGGATGTAACGCTGGACACGTGTTCGCTCCCTGGCCAATTAATCCGTTCTATAGCTCGTACATTATGCCGTTCTTACCGCGGTCGTTCGACCTGTACACCCCCCACCCTGTACGCCCCACACCGTCACGATTGTGACGATTGGGAAAAGTGTTCCACCACCGGCCCCTGTCATAATTGCCCTTTTGCCGCGTTTCTGCAGTTTCTAGCGGCCAAGACCAAACGTGTCACACACCACGCCGAAATACGTAATGCCCCGGAACCACCGAAACACACGTCCAGGGATCCTGGGTAGGGCACCTGGAGCGTGTGATTCGGTTGGGGACGTTCCAATCAACGCTCCAAATGAAAGGCAACTTACATGAACAATCGAATGATCAACAACTCAACACGTCTGTCCAACCTGGTTTGCCACGGATTTATTCCCACTGATTCCAGCCATCTCTATATCACTGGGTTGACGGCCAACGATCGTTTGACGGTCCCGCTGGCGACTTTTTGGACCACTCTTTTTCGTGCGATGGGCGTCTCACTGGAAGCACTGGTGGACGATGGCGTTGCCGAGACATTGGCGAACCTACAACAGCAGTTGCCGGATGTCGAAGTCGAATACAAAGGGGAAGTAGATAGCGAAGGGCAACTCTGGTTGGTCGCCGCACGTCTGATTTGCACCAGCGAACGGCACTTCAATCGATCGACCAATCCTGTTGATTACGCGATGGCCAGCAGAGGCGCGATGGCCAGCAGAGAGTCTTGCTCCGCGATTTCCCCGCGCCGATTTGTCGATCGCTTCAACGTAACCGCCCGGTAATCCCACCGCGAAGTGGCAGTTATCGTACGTTACGTTGAAGCCGCGGTCATTGATGCTATCATGCAGCTCGCACAACCAACCGGAATTAATTCCAAATAAGAGCTAACGCGATGGCCCGCAATGAACAGTTGATTCGGCAGCATAAACTGCTGGAGATCCTCGAGCGGTATCGATTTGGAAGAACGCTCTCGGAATTACGTGACGAGGTGGTCGACGAATTGGGTTTGCTTTCCTTGCATACGCGTAGCGTACATCGAGATCTTGAAGCTCTTCAGGCCGCTGGGATTGATGTCGGTACCCATGAAGTGCCACGCGGTCGAGTCTGGAAGCTCGGCCCGCGTTTCCGTGGTTCGCATCGCATTGCCGCGACGGCTACCGAGCTAATGGCGTTGTCACTAGGTCGGGATCTGATGCTGCCGCTCGCCGGAACCCCGTTTTGGAGCGGCATCGAATCATTCTGGCACAAGATCCAAGAGAGTCTCCCAGAGGCGGTTTATCGGCACTATGAAAAGTATCGGCGTTTCCTTCATGTGCTTGGTGTGCCGACCAAGTCCTACGCCAAACAGCAGGGAATTCTCAAATCGCTGAACCGATCTATTCTCGAACGTCGCGTGGTCGAAATCCGCTACCGCTCAATGGGTGCAGACAAAGCGGCGCCTCGGCGAATTCATCCGTATGCCGTCGTGCTTTATCATTCCAGCCTCTATATCGTGGCAGATGCTTGTGATGTGGCCGATCGAGAGGAGTCGATCCGACACCTTAAGTTGGACCGATTTGAAAAAGCGACCGCGTTGGACGAGTGGTTCGAGCCTCGTAAGGATCTGGATATCCAAAAGCACCTCCAGACAAGTATCGGTATCTTTGCCGGCGCCAAGCCGAAGAATTTTCGCATTCGCATCAGCCACCTAGCCGCTCGTTGGGTAACCGAGGACCCCTGGCATCCCAACCAAAATATCCAGCAGAACAAAGATGGCAGCATCGTGCTTCGTGTTACGGCCGCCCACGAATTGGAGATCATTCCACGTGTGCTGGCCCTGGGCGCCGAGGCCGAAATCTTATCACCAGCATCCTGCCGCAAGGCGATGGCCAGTACCGTGGCGCGGCTCGCTGAAATCTATGCCGTCAACAGCTAATCGACAGTAGCGCCGGAGTTTTCCTTCTCGTATTCTCCAGAGCCAGACAACCCGCGAAAAGCATCGCAATCAGGGCGGTCTCCGTTGCTGGCTCCGGAACAACGGCTAGGGAAGCTGTGTTTCCCTAGTTGAAGAGCACGCCGTTGAGCGCCGTAAGCCCGACCGTCGTCCCTGCTTCCGGCCGTTGATTGACCCAGCCGTTCGTAAGCACGCCGCCATCTATATTCCAATTGAAAAGCACCAGGTTCAAGTCGCCCAGGCCGACGTCACTGCTGTCATCATAGTCGCCGATTAGCTCAAGTCCGACGATGCCCACACTGAAGAGCGACGCGTGGTCGAGCACGACCCAAAGCTGATTGCTGGCCCCGTCGATGCCGTAGAAACTAAGGTCGGCGGCGTCCAACACACCTCCACCTTGGGGCGAGGTCAAGAATTCAGCGGAACTACCGGTGAACAGCTCGCCTCCGCTCCCTCCATCGCTGTTGCCGTTTGTGGAGAGGCCCCATGCCGCTGCAACGGGATCATAGAACAATGGTTCCAGCTCAGATTCCAGAAATCCCGCAGACACGTTTGCGTCATCGTACGTCAGCTGCAGGACGTAAAGATCGGTCGCTACACTGAATGTCAAGTCAGTGACGGATGCGATGAGACTGGCCGTCGTTGCTCCGCCGTCCTCCGGATTGGACGTAAATCGCATGTCTACAGTTTGGTTGATCCGACGACGCCGTCAATCAGCGTAGCCGCAGTGGATACATTGTTGATCCCCACTTGTTGATCGTAGCTTTGGCCGTTAACGACACTGGCGGAATCCGCATTGATATCGGTGAGATCGTATTGAAGATTCCATGTAACCGAAGGGACTGGTTCCCGTCCATTGAGAAAGCTGCCAGGAGCGGAATTCATCTTCAGATCCACCGTATGGGTGCCGTTGTAAGTTGATGACAAACGCCCAAAACGATTGAATTCGACGGTCCCGTTTCCCACTTCACCAGCTGCGACAAAGGCATCCGTTTCCAGTCCAGTGACACTGAAACCGGCTCCCGTTGTCGTGCTGCCGGTCACTTCCCCGCCTGCCCTCTGCGCACCGGCGTGGGGACCAGCGGCGGCATTGGCGATGAAGATTGCGGGATCCGCATCCGCCTGCACTGGCGCGCCGCTATCGTCGGACAGCGACGGTGGATCGGAAATGGTGATGCTGTGGACGACAGTCTCGTCCGGATCAGAGGCATTTAAATCATTCGATACCGTGGCGCTGGCTTCGTAAAGTCCTGATGGCGCACCTAATGGGACAGCGGCTATCGGACCGGAGGGTGTTGTCTCACGACCGTTGATCATAGCGTTGGTAGCAGGAGTCTCAACTACGAACGCTGGGTCTGACGTCGGGTCGAGCGTCACCGAAAACGTAGTTCCGCCAGTTCCTTCATTCGAAACGTCGAAACTGAACGGGACGAAGAACTGGAACGTCGACAACCGATTCGTGCCCGTTCCAATGAGGCCTCCTCCAAGATCTCCAGGATGGATGTCAGAATGGGCTAGATCCAACCCACCTCCCGGCCCGTTGATGCTGACGTTGTCGATGGCGAATTCGCCGGTACCGCCATCGGTGAGAATCTCATTGAGGTCGAGAATAACATCTTGAATGTCAACAAATGGCTCTTCAGTGAAGTCGTCGACCAAGTTTTGCGAGTTTATCGTGATTCTGCCTTCGGCCCCGTCAAAACCGCCGAAGGCGGGACCGGCATTGAACGGCGTGCCCAGAAAGCCATCGCAAAATGCCTCTCGCCCTTCCGAATCGCAAACCGTCATGAACAGGAAATCTCTAGCGTCGTTACCCAGGATCGCCCATGCCAAATCAAAGCTGACCGAATTGACGCCGCCATCAATCGTGTTAAAAAAACCCAATTCGATCTCGTTACCTCCGAATGTCGGGTTGCCCCACCAGGCATCACCGTCGATGCGGCTGCTGTTTCCAGCGGCGAGGTAATTGCTGTCGAAGAACGTGGGGTTACCAGAAAAGTTCCCATAGTTGACCGAATGATCCTGGGTGATGAACGTGTCCCCATCGGGGAGATCGTTCAACCCCGTCGGAGGGAAGTCGAAATCCCATACGAATCCATCGCCGTCCGCTCCGGACGTATGTGTGTAGCTGAAGCTTTGGGATAAACATGGCGTTGCTGGTGCGATCGCCATGATAACTGCCAAGAACACCATTAAGACGGCAAGGGACGAGATTCCCATGTTTCGACCTCCAATTGCAAGTTGCTAGAGGGAATATCGACCGACTGTGAGATTGACAATGTTGCCGGAACTTCGTGCTTTCGATGCTATTCTACGGGGCCAGCTCAGTCAATTATTTTCTGGATATGAACGGCCAACACTTCCGCGTAGACCAGCCCGCCTCCGACAACAAAAAGACATTGATTGCGACTAATTCACGCAACAAAGCAATAAATCCTAAGTCATTTCATGAAGTCTTAGCAAAAGCGAATTGTCGTGGATTGGCGATGGTCTCCCAGTCTGACGCGAGAAGCCAACAAAACTGCGATGCTCAAGCCGCTACAAATGGACCGGAATGTATCGAATCTCTTCCCCTGATTCGGCCGGCGAAGGTGGTTCGATCCAAGGAATCGGGGTCTTGTCCTCTGTCCATTGGCTGACACATTTCTTGAAGGCTGGAACAATCTTCATCAAGGCTTCACGCTCATTGGCTGCCGTGCAGTCGAGCTCCGGTAGATTGGCAACACGAGCCCGTACGCCACCGCCCGAATCGGTCGACACATAGACGATACAATTGAAAACGGGGACATCAGCTGGTTTCGGCTGATGATCCGTGTTGGATTCGACGCTCTTGTGATGGCTCTTGTGGTCGGGCGACTCTTGGTCGTCAGGCGAATCGGAGATCATGCGGCTCCTCTAGCGGGGAAATGTGTCAAACTCGAAACTTTGAATGACGTAAGTCAAGACTTCGCGACATTCGACGTCGTTTGCCCATAAACTCGCCGTTTGCCCATAATCTCACAGTGCAATACTAGTACCACACGTCATGCGTTGTTGGTAGTAGGATGGGCACTCCTGCCCGTCAGCATCAGGTCAGGCAAAAGTGCCCAATCTACAAATCCAATTGAAATGCGGTATTAGTTCCGTCGCCGCCACGGCATCCGCCTATTCGCTCTACGTTGCGTGTAGGTTGCCATCAAAACCACGCCGAAGGATAACAGCGCGCCAGTCGGCTCCGGCACCGTCGCCACGGTTGCCATATTGCCCCAGTTGAACAGGACACCGTTCAACGCGTCGAGACCAACGGTCGAACCCGCCGGCGGGCGCTGATCGATCCAGTCGCTTGTCAGAAACCCTCCATCATCATTCCAGTTGAAGTGAACGAGGTTCAAATCTCCGATTTCGACGTCACCGCTGGCGTTGTAGTCGCCCACGATCCCCAGCGGTTCGGCCAATACGGCATCTGCCGCGAGATTGCCCAAGAAGGTGTGGGCGCGAGCCGTGGGATGGATGTCGTCCCAGAAAAGGTATTCGTCGACGTTAGGCACGATCGTTCCCGCTACGGGATCATAGGCTTCGTCTGTCAGATTGGTGAAACCGAATGCGGAGAGACTCGCAAGAATTGCTTGCATGCCGCCGAAGAAATCGGCCCGAATGATGTCGAGATCAGGCCGATTCAGTTCGAGTAGATCCAGCTTCAGGTCCAGTTGATTGTTGAAAGCAGCAGCTCGCGCATCGAGAATAGCCTCTTCATTGCCGCCGACTTCCGAGGGAATCTTGCCCAACGGCGGCAGGTTCGGTACTAGGAAATGGCGACCTCCATTGATGGACAGTGCATCAACGAATCCGATAAGAAGGTCGGTCGGTATGCCAACATCGGTCTGCCCGCCAGAAAGCAGATCGTTGGCGCCTCCTTCTACGATAAATAACTCATCACCCGTCGGCGTGTGGCTCTGGAGATACGCGGTCACCTGATTCTCAACGTCGACCGGGAAAATCAAATTCGCAAGGTTGTCACTGGTCGTCTTGGCCCCACCCACAGCGAAATTAAATCCGCCCTCTTCACTTGGTGAAAGGGCGCTGAGGCCCAATCGCTGATTCAGAACTTCCACCCAGACCGGGCCATTGGAAAAACGGCCTTCGAAATAAGGAGCCTGCGGAATGGGGAGATCGAGATCGGGAAAGAAAATCGCCATCAGTCCCGCGACGAAGCTGTCGCTGGTGGCGCTGAAGACATTCCCCGTGTCGGTCAAACTGTCGCCAAACGCCACTACATGCGAAAACCCGTCGCCTGCGGCGGGGGTGGTCGACGCCAGCGCAGTGAGTACGATCAGCACCCCGATCGTCGCATTTTTCATTCGGAGCTTGCGTGACAAAGTCGATTCATCTCGCGTCCTCCATCAGGTTTTCAGGCTCGCGCATCTAAAACCTTGCGTGCGGTTCGGCCAGCGAACACGAAGGTGTCCCACCAAGTGGATCGCTTGAGCATTTGTACGTCGCGCCCCCGACTTCGCCCCTCCCGACTTCGCAGGACGAGTGCGAGACGCTGTGACAATGTATTTTCCGCATTTCTTGATTTCTTGCAAATCACAATCGCCTGAAAAGTAATCCGCCTGAAAAGTAATCAATCCAGACCGACCTCAGCGAGTCTCCTATATCCTCCACTTTTCGCCCGCAAATTAAGGCGATTGCCTAATAAGGAGATGCTCGCAACACAACAGCATATAGGCCGGCGAAATTTGCGTTTTTTGGACATAGCGACTACGCCAGAGAGTTGCCGTCGAGATTAAACATACATCCTCTCCCCGGACCGTAATATCGCTAAAGTAATGGCAGACCGTGTGCCTAGCGTGAGAATACGCCGTATCCCTGCCAAGTGGCCGTTGTGCCAGTTGGTGGCGTTGTTGATGAGAGCCTCGACGTCGTTTGCCTAGGTTCCTCTATTGCCAGATCTGATCTCCTGGGAGCGGGAGGGCCAACAGCCCGAGTTGATGTATGGCGGCACCATCGACACGGTCGAAATTCCCGGTAGCGCGCTGTACCGTTTCCATGTCGCCATCCCCAATGTTGGCCAAGGGCCTTTGGAGGTGCGTTACATCAACGTCGACCCTCCAGACGGCACCCAGGATGTTTACCAGAGGATTTACGATGGGAGCGTTTCGGATTTGCAGGAGTCAAACGGAGAGGTCATAGGTAGTCTCAAGCGCTTTGTTTTCAAGGGTTTGCCAATGGCGTGACTTGTAG
>Ga0310121_10001290_pt1 | contig 26000 bp, 17 predicted proteins | sample CB27_Tmax_986_MG_FD_203504 | JGI IMG/M metagenome (GOLD analysis project Ga0310121, IMG submission 203504) | Marine microbial communities from Western Arctic Ocean, Canada - CB27_Tmax_986 | ecosystem: Environmental > Aquatic > Marine > Oceanic | place: Canada: Western Arctic Ocean | collected...
GTCGCGGAGGCCCTTCGCCGTGTGGGCGCCTAGCAGAAATACCTAAACAGTTGATGGTTACAGAAAAAGAGAATGTGGCTCGCTTGGGCTCGGGTCCGACGACTGGGCACGGTCTTGTTTCCCGATTTCTGCATTCCTCCTCGGGCGTTTGTCTCGACCAACACCACTCGTCGCGCCTTGAACTCGGAAAAAATCTTCGCGCAACTGCACAGTTCTTTCCGCGACGGTGCACTAGCTCCATCGCGACGCGGTTGGCGGTCAGCATCCCCGGGGTGTTCCTGCTCGGTGCCGGGCTGGCGGGGGCTGCGGACTTTGCGTGGCCGAGCGCGGGTGAAGTCTGGGAAGTTGCCACTCTCCATAATTACAACACGCGGCTGGTGGTGCTCTCCACCACGCTGCTGGGATTGACCGCCGGGTTGGTGGGAACCTTCCTCCTCCTGCGGCGCCGTTCCCTGATGGGCGATGCCCTCTCACACGCCACCCTGCCGGGGATCGGGATGGCGTTCCTCGTGATGGTGATGCTGGGCGGGGCGGGGAAGAACCTCCCCGGATTGCTGGCAGGGGCCACCGTGACGGGGTTGCTGGGCGTCCTGCTGGTCCTTGCCATCCGCAACACGACCCGTCTCAAGGACGACGCCGCGATGGGGATCGTGCTGAGTGTGTTTTTCGGGATCGGGGTGGCCATCCTCGCCATGGTGCAGGGCATGCCGCAGGCCAGTGCAGCCGGGCTGGAGTCCTTCATTTACGGATCGGCGGCTTCCATGGTGATGAGCGACTTCCTGCTGATCCTGGCGGTGACGGTGCCCGTGGCGGCGGCTTCCCTGATCTGCTTCGTGGGTCTGTTGGTGCTGTGCTTCGATGAAGACTTCGCGGCGAGCAGAGGCTGGCCGATCTTCTTTCTCGACGTGCTGATGCTCGGGCTGGTGACGGCGGTGACGGTGGTCGGTTTGCAGGCGGTGGGCTTGATTCTGGTCATTGCGCTCCTGATCACCCCGGCCGCGGCGGCGCGCTTCTGGACCAACAGCCTGCCGGTCATGCTGGGGGGGGCTGCGGCGGTGGGGGGGCTGAGCGGTTGGCTGGGCTCCGCCCTGAGCGCGTTGCTTCCGCGTTTCCCGGCGGGGGCCGTGATCGTCTTGGTGGCGGCGTCGGTGTTCGTGGCGAGCATGTTTTTCGGTCCGGCGCGTGGGGTGATCCCGAGGGTCGTGCGCCAGACCCGGCTGCGCCGCAAGGTGGGCCGGCAACACCTGCTGCGCGCCATCTACGAGATCCTCGAAGCGAACCAACCCGACACGGCTGAAGCGGTATGCAATCTTCCCGTCCCGCTGGCGGCTCTGCAGGCGCACCGCTCGTGGTCGGTCCAGGGCCTGGCGAGGCTCCTGCGAACTGCGCGGGCAGAAGATCACCTCGAGCGCACCGATTCGGGAATGGTGCGCCTCTCGGAGTCCGGCTTTGGGGAAGCGGCCCGCACCACCCGCAACCATCGGCTCTGGGAACTCTACCTGATTCGCCACGCCGATATCGCGCCGAGCCACGTCGATCGTGACGCCGACCTGGTCGAACATGTGCTGGGCGCCGAGATGGTCCGGCAACTGGAAGGGGAGTTGCATGACCGTGGCTCCAGCCTGGAAGTGCCGCCCAGTCCGCACTTCATCGATCCCAATCCCGAGGCCTCATGAACTGGACCCCCTTCGACACCTGGACCGTGGTGGTGGGGGCCCTCTGCGCGGTGGCCTGCGCCTTGCCGGGGTGTTTCCTGGTGCTGCGCAAAATGAGCATGATGGGCGACGCCATCAGTCATGCCGTGCTGCCCGGGTTGGCGGCGGCCTTCCTTCTCACGTCCAGCCGCGCCAGTTTCACGATGTTCCTGGGGGCGGCGGTCGTAGGCATCCTGACCGCAATCTTCACGCAGTGGGTGAGCAAGTTCGGGAAGGTCGACCGGGGGGCCGCGATGGGGATCGTCTTCACGACTCTCTTTGCGGTGGGCCTGATTCTGATCCGGCAGGCGGCAGACCATGTCGATCTCGACCCGGGTTGCGTCCTTTACGGGGCGATCGAACTCACGCCTTTCGACGTGGTGGCCCTGGGAAGGGTTGAGGTGCCGCGGGCGGTCGTGGTGGTGGGCTCGGTCCTGATAGTAAACCTCATCCTCATTTCGCTCCTCTTCAAGGAACTTCGCCTGAGTTCATTCGATCCAGAATTGGCCACGACGCTCGGGATCAATGCCAGCCTGATGCACTACCTCCTGATGACGATGGTGGCAGTCACCACAGTGGCCGCCTTCGAATCGGTGGGCAGCATCATTGTGATTGCGATGCTGATTGTCCCTCCCGCCACGGCCTTTTTGCTCACGAACCGGCTGGGAGTGATGCTCATTTTGAGCGTGGTGGTGGGCGCCGGGGCAGCGGTGCTGGGACACGCCGGGGCGCTGGTGATTCCCCCTTCGCTCGGGTTCCGGAGCACGGTCAGCTCGGGAATGATGGCCGCGGCGGCCGGGCTGCTCTTTGGGCTGGCGTGGCTCTTTAGCCCCCGCCAGGGCCTGATCTCCGGGTGGCTGAGACGGAACCGCCCGGCCCCCGAGGACCCATTCCCGCCCCCTTGTGAATAACCGAAATGGGGGAGTGGGCCGCCCTCAATCCCGCTCGGGACTTACTCACAAACGGCCGCGATCAGATGTTGCACGAGGTGAAAAAGCTGTGATAGCGTCTGATCCCCGTTTGGTGCTGCGACGGTTATGACGGAGTGTGCAGACGGATCAGGGGGAAATTCACAATGACAGAAACCACGATGTCCGCGCTGAATCCGGATCGCGCGACGCTCAACTTTTTGAACAGCTTCCCGGAATCGGTCCGCAAGCGGGGCGAGAAACTGCAACAGGAGGGGGCCGTCACCCAGATTTTCGGCAATCACCTCTTCATCCAGGGGCGGGTCGAAGACAATTCGGGGACGCACCGGACGACCCTTCGTCTCCAGGGAAACCGCTGGTTTGGAAACTGCACCGAAGAAAAGGAGGACGTCGCGGGTGCCGCCATGTACGCCACGATGCTGGAACGCATGCACCGCGGGGAAGACCTTCCCGAGTCACCCAACGAGTTCGATGACACGCCTATCATCGATCTCATCGAGGACCGGCTGGGACGCGAAGTCGACGATACGGAGGCCGATTTCGTCAACAAGATCGAGAAGCGTTATCGACGCTACGTGATCGAGGGGGAGATCCACGACCACGACATGGTGCGCCTCAGCCCGCGGTGGGACATCAACAGCTACGAACCTCTGGAACTCTGGCCGGTGCCGCCCGGAGATATTATCGAGTTCTGGAACTACATCGCTTACGCATTCTACAAGCGGAAGCTCAACTACCCCGAGTTCATGAACGCCATCACCGACCTTTCGGCGGTGCAGCGCAAAATGAGCGACTGGGAACAGGAGCGGGAAGTCGCGACGTGGTATGACCGCATAGAGCGCGTCATCGAGCGTCCCCCGCAGCTCGCCACCGTGCAGGCGGCTTTTCGTCTGGTCACCACCATCAACGAGGCGCGCATCGAAGCCCGCGAGGGCGACGGCGAATGGTACGTTTTGCGTGAGAGGCCTGAGATCGAGCATCTCCTCGAATTGTACCACGACTCGGCGTTGCGGATCGACGGTGCCAGCCAGATTCTCTGGGAGCACTTCCTGAACTACTTCGTGGAGGAGGGCGACGCGAGGCTCGATCTTGATGAGGAGCCGGCCTGCCGCTTCCTGAACCGGATGTTCCAGCAGGATGCCGTGAAGCACTGCCTGGTGAATCTCGACGTCCGGGAGTTCAAGTTCGTGCAGGAACGGTTGAAGTGGGTGTGCCAGGACGACCCGTCCAACCCGCAATGCTTCGCCCTGCAACTGGTGACGAAGTGCGGGGAGGATGTCTCGCACTCGGTGCGCCTCCTGCCCGGACGCGAGGAACTCTACATGTCCGACGAAACGGTCTTTCCCGGACCGCCGCGCTGGCTGGAGGAAACCGAGGTGATGCCGCGCTACCTCATCCCGAAGACCGTCATTGACAGCCTCGAGGGGGTGGAGTTCCTGCGCAAGATCGGTGCCAGGCTGCCCGACAGCATGAAGAAGCGGGTGATCGACCTCGACCTCCACCCCCGATTCGAGATGAAGATCATGCAGGGGCTGACCGCGGCCGAGACCGAGCACCTCGTGATCGACGTGGCGGCCTTCGAAAAGAAGGAGCGCCGCACCGAGAAACTGGTGAAGGGCGGATGGGAACTGGTGGAGCAAAAGCCGGTGCGCGGCAAACAGCTCCTCCGCTTTGCGCGCGAAAAACTGTATCCCGTCCCGGATCTCCTCGGCGAGCTAGGGCTCTCCTACGACGAGAAGCTGGATGCCTTCAAGACCCGTATCACGAAGCAATTCCCGGAGAAATTCGCGGAGTGGAACGAGAGGATGCCCGAGTTCGTCGAAATCGTGATGGACGGCAAACTCCGCACCATCCTGGCCGATCCGGTCTCGGCGGCAGTGCGCTTCGAGGTGGTGAATCAGGATATCGACTGGTTCGATCTGCGGGTCGTGATCGACGTCGAAGGCGTCAACCTGACCAAGGTGCAGATTCGCCAGCTGGTGGCGGCGCGGGGCGGGTACGTCCGCATGGACGACGGCTCGTGGATGCGTCTCGAGATCAAGCTCGATCCCGACCAGCGCGATGCCGTGACGCGGCTTGGTCTGGATCCCTTTGATCTCTCGGGCGACATGCACCGCATGCACGCCATGCAGCTGGCGGATCCGAAGGCTGCCGAAGTCTTCGATCCGAAAGCGTGGAAACGAATCAAGGACAGCGCCAAGGACATCCAGATCGACGTGGAGCCGGAACTCCCCGATGACCTCGAGGCCGAGTTGCGGCCGTACCAGGTGGATGGATTCAAGTTCCTGGCCTATCTCGCCACCAATCGCTTCGGCGGAATCCTGGCCGACGACATGGGGCTCGGGAAGACGGTCCAGAGCCTCACCTACCTGCTCTGGCTGCGGCGGCTCGCCAGGGAGCAGGGGAAGCACATGCCGGCCCTCGTGGTGTGCCCGAAGTCGGTTCTCGACGTTTGGGCGGTGGAGGCGGCGCGCTTCGCTCCGGATGTCAAGGTGCAGGTTCTGCGGAGCCGTGACGAGCTCGACATCGGGAAGCTCAAGACGGAGCTGGATCTCCTCGTGCTCAACTACGCGCAACTCCGGGTGGGCGGCGAGGAACTCAACCAGATCAAGTGGCTGGTCGTCATACTCGACGAGGGCCAGCAGATCAAGAACCCGGACTCCAAGGCCGCCAAGTGCGCGCGGGAGCTGAACGCCGAGAACCGCCTGGTGTTGACCGGCACGCCCATCGAGAACCGCCTGATGGACATGTGGTCACTGATGGCCTTTGCGATGCCCGGTGTCCTCGGCTCGCGGGCCTACTTCAAGAAGCGCTTCGACAAACGCAAGGACCCCAACTCGCAGAATCGTCTTGCAGCCCGTCTGCGTCCCTTCCTCCTGCGCCGCACCAAGGGGCAGGTTGCGAAGGATCTCCCGCCGCGGACCGAGGAAGAGGTCTACGCCAAGATGGAAGGGATCCAGATGGACATGTACAAGGCCGAGCTGAAGCGTATACAGAAGGCCCTCCTGGGACTCGACTCCGACGAAGCGGTGAAGAAGAACAGCTTCGCGATCCTGCAGGGCCTCATGCGCCTGCGCCAGATCTGTTGTCACCCGGGCCTCATCGATCCGAAGTATCTCAAGGAGGAGAGCTCGAAACTCACCGCGCTATTCTACCTGCTCGACCAGCTTCGTGAGGAGGGGCACAAGGTCCTCGTGTTCTCCCAGTTCGTGTCGATGCTGGAGATCATCCGGACCCAGCTGGAGGTCGACAGCCGGGCCTACAATTACCTCACCGGACAAACGAAGGACCGCAAGGGCGAGATCGAACGCTTCCAGACCACCAAGGATCCGTCGGTCTTCCTGCTCTCCCTGAAAGCGGGCGGATCGGGCCTCAACCTGACCTCGGCCTCCTACGTGATCCTGTACGATCCGTGGTGGAACCCGGCGGTCGAGAATCAGGCCATCGACCGCACGCACCGGATCGGACAAAAGAACAAGGTGATCGCCTACCGGCTCCTGACCCGCGATTCGGTGGAGGAAAAGATCCGCGTTCTCCAGCACCAGAAGACCGCCCTCGTGACGAACGTCCTGGGCGACGAAGGTTTCGCCAGCAACCTGGACCTCGAAGACCTCCAGTTCATCCTCAGCCACGGCGGAGAATCGGAGGAAGAGGAGGCGGGGTAGTTGGGATTCAGTGGACAGGATACGGTGTGACCGTCAAGCCGGTCGTGGAGAGGCGAAATGGCGCTGTGGGCCGTTCATAGCCAACGACTAAGGACGAATCGGCGGTCTCCCCGCATTGCGTTTTGCGGATTGGGCCGTAGGCTACGGCCGATGAAACGCCTGATTGCCCTCGTGCTCGCGGTCCTGTCCGGCCTCTATTTGCTGGTGATGGTGCCGACCCTGGACCCCCTCCCGCTCCTCGACGAGGGCCTGGTGATGCTGATTTTCTTCAAGGCCCTGGCTTCCCTGGGGATCGATGTGCGGGACCTGTTCGGCCGCCAGGAGCCCGTTCCGGTCCCGGTGCGCTCCCGCTGATCCTGAGGGGAGTGGCTCTGCGGGCGGTGGGTCGAGGCCTCGCAGATCGCTTCAAAAGGGGACCTCAAGGCGCAATTTTCCGTTGTTTGTGAGGGCCGAAAGTGCTGGCATGACCGCGCCCTGCAGGGGAGCCGGCCCTGGAAAGATTCCCGAGCCGGACTCCGTCTCCACGAAACATCGCGCCGCAACGACCGTATTTCACGTCAGCAAAACCATGAGTCACACATCCAGAATTCCCCTCGTCCTCACCGCTGCGGTGGGGAGCCTCGTCTTTGGTGCCGCTGCGGCGGAGGCCAAGCCCGCTGCGGAGCGCCTCGTCTACAAGGAACTCATCGTGCCGCTCCTGCGCGGCAAGTGCTACCGGTGCCACAGCGAGGCGGCGGAAAACCCGAGCGGCAAAAAGAAGACCAAGGGCAAGCTGAAGCTGACCAGCATCGCGGCCATCAAGGAAGGAGGGGAAGAGGACGCCGCCGCGGTGCCGGGCAAGGTTGAGGAAAGCTTCATGATCGAGCGCATCAAGCTGCCGCACGATGATGACGATCACATGCCGCCCGAAGGCAAGCCCCAGATCGAGGCGCACGAACTCAAGGTGCTGGAGTGGTGGATTTCAGCCAGCCTTCCGGAAGGGAAGAACCTGAAGGACGCCGGCGCACCCGATGATGTCATCGCCGCCGCGGAAAAAGTGCCTTCGGATGAAGACACCAAGAAAGCTCTCGTCGCCGCCATTGCAGCCGAGGGCGCCAAGACGGCCGCCATCGCGGAGCAGCGCAAGGCCCTGGTAGGCGCCATTGCGGAGGTCTCCCAGTCCTTTCCGAATGCCGTCGGCTTCGTCTCCCAGCAGGACAGCGACCTGACCTTCACGGCGGTCAGCATGCGCAAGGACTTCAAGGACGAGCACTTCGCCAAGCTCGGACCGGTCAACGGGGGACTGGTCGACGTCAACCTCGGCTCGACCTCCATCACGGACGGTGGGGTCGCCAATCTCAAGAACATGCCCAAGCTCAAGAAGCTCTGGCTGAACGGCACGCAGGTGAGCGACAATGGCCTCGACGCGGTCGCAGGTCTGGCGGAACTCGAGTATCTCAACCTCTACGGAACCCAGATCAGCGACGCCGGGCTGAAGAAGCTGGCCGGACTGAAGAAGCTCAAGAAGCTCTATCTGTGGCAGACCAAGGTCACCCCGGCTGCCGTGGAGGAGTTCAAGAAGAGCGTCCCCGGCTGCGATGTGAACCTGGGCATCAGCGTGAAATAGCAGCCTGCAGGAACTTCATGTTAACAAACCCCGCGCCGAATCGGCCGCGGGGTTTTTCGTGCCGCGCCCTCGGCCCGGCCCGCGCGGCGACAGCTTGCCGCGCGCTGAATCAGGAGGTCTCCCGCACCAGTGCCCAGCGTTCGTGGTCGCGCCACACCCCGTCGACGCGGAGATAACTCGGTGAATAGCCCTCCTTGCGGAATCCGGCCCGCTGCACGAGGCGCAGGGAGCGTTGGTTGGGGGGTTGGATGTTGGCCTCCAGCCGGTGCAGGCCGAGGGGGCCGAACGCCTCGCCGATGACGAGTTGCAGGCCTTCCAGCATCAATCCCTGCCCGGCGTGGGGCAGGAAAGCGTAGAATCCGAGAAAGGCACTCTGGAAGTAGCCGCGGATGATGTCGTTGAGATTGATAACTCCGACAAGCTCTCCGGACTCCTCGAGGAACACGATGCGTCCCACGTGGGCCGGGGACTCGAAGCGATCCCCGTATTGGTCGAACTCCTCGGTGGTCACGGGGGGATCAATCCAGGGGAGGTGCAGTTCCCTGCTGGCCCGGGAGGCTTGCAAGAAGGTCTCGCGGTCTCCGCGGAGCAGGGGCCTGGTCATGACGCGGGGGCTATTCATCGTTCCCCGCCAGGTAATTGCGCTCGATCTCGATGCCCATGCCCACGGCGGTTACTTCTTCAAGGCGACTCCGAACATCCCGGCCATCGACTCCACGAACTTCCGGTGGCGCTCCGGGACGGCGTTGCGCCAGGTGGTGAGATAGTCGGCAAAGGTCTCTCCTTCGGGAGAAGGGGCGGAGTTTATCCAGCGGATGGCGTCCCAGTGTCCGGGCTCCCGCTCAAAAACGGCGAGAAGCGCAATTGCCATGGCGCCGTTCTTTTCCCGGTCGGTGGCATTCGCGGTCAGGTGGGCCGCGTGTTTCTTGTAATAGGCGGGCAAACCGGTTTTGAGGATCTCGAGATAGCCCTCGCGCTTGCGGATGATATCGTCGGTGTAGTCCCGGAGCAACGGCGCGTAACTTTTCCAGTTCTGGTAGGGAGGATTCTTGCGCCATGCCATCGCCATCTCGCGCAGACAGTAGAGCGAGGCCAGCTCTGCGAGGGTTTCTTCGAACCAGAGGTTTCCCTTGTAGTCGTCCTGGTAGCGGCACAGGACGTGGCAAATCTCGTGGGCGAATTGGTAGGCATACTGCGACCAGTAATTTCCCCCCGTGTCGAGTTTCACCTGGAATTCACCCTGCTCGCCACGGTCAAACAGAGCGATGGGGCCATGTGTTCCCTTCGTGACTACGATGCGGATCGCCTCGAGGCCCTTCATGTGCTTCACGAGTTGATCGCCCGCGGAAGTGCACACGGCGCGGATGTCCGCCTGGGAGGCACCGAACCCGGCGGGATCAATACGGATTTTGACCGCGGATTTGGTATCGGCGCGGGAGGCCGCCGCAGCCGCCAGCAGGAACGAGGCGATGAGGAGAGGCCAGGTGGTTCGGTTCATGCTTTTTCCGGGGATCCCGGCCACGCCGTCAGTAGGCGCCCCGGATGTGATCGTGAACCTGTGAGTTGTAGAACTCTCGCAGGGAGGTGTGGAGGTCCTCGGAGAGGGGAGGGAGGTCCGAGACGGCCGCGTTCTCGCGGGCCTGCCCGGGCGAAGTGGCGCCGGGAATGACGACGGAAACCTCCTCGAAATCGAGGATCCAGCGGAGTGTCATTTGCGCCATGGTCATGCCCGGCGGGACGTGCGCCTTGAGTTCGTCGGCCAGTTGCACCCCTTTTGCGAAGGGGAGCCCGGCGAAGGTCTCACCCACGTTGAAGGCATCGCCGTCGCGGTTGTAATGGCGGTGATCGGTTTCCCCGAAGGTGGTCTCGACCCCGAACTTGCCGCTCAGCAGTCCGCTCGCGAGAGGGAGGCGCACGATGAGGCCGACGCCCGCTTCCGCGGCCTGCGGGAGGAGTTCCTTGACGAGTTTCTGTCGGAAGGGATTGAAGATGACCTGCAGGGAGAGAAGCCCGTCCTGCCCGAGGCAGGTGAGGCCTTCCTCGACCGTCTCGACGCTGGCCCCGAAATGCCTGATCAGCCCTTCGCCCTGCACTTCGCGCAACCAGTCGAAGATGGCGCCCTCCTCGAGGAGGCGGTGCGGAACACAGTGGAGTTGCAGGAGGTCGAGGCAGTCCACCCCGAGTCGTTGACTGGATTCCTGCACCGAGGTGCGCAGGTTTTCGAGGCTGTATTTGTCGGGGTAGACGTCGCCCCGACCGGTTTTGGAGGCCACCACGATTCCCTGCCCGTGAGCCTTGAGAAACTTCCCGATGCGCGATTCACTGAGCCCTGCGCCGTAGACATTGGCGGTGTCGAAGAAAGTCGTTCCGCTCTCCGCGCCGACGGCCAGGATGGACTGCGCGGTGTCCTCGGCAAGCGGGCCGAAGTCATCGCCTCCGAGTTGCCAGCACCCCAGGCCGACCTCCCCGATCTTTAATCCGCCCTTTCCAAGCGTGCGTGTCTTCATGCCGCGACCCTAGCAGGGCTGGTGGCCCCAGTCGTCGTTCTTGAGCGATTCCTCGTAGCGGGCCAACTGTTCCTCGGGGGTCAGTTCGCCGGGCTCTTCCCCGTCCCCGGTCTCTTCGGGGCGGTCTCCGCTGGGAGGGATCGGGTGCGGGGGGCGCTCGCGGGGCGGCTGGCCGGGACGGACGGACGTGCGGGGAGGCTCCTCGGACATTCTGTTCTTATATACGAAGCGGGCCGCGTTGCAACCACGGTCCGCGCCCATGAATCGGGGTGAGGCGGGGATCCGGCTTACTTGTGGTCGGCGGGTTTCACGCCTTTCTTGAAACCATTGAAGCTGTACATGCTGGGCTGGTAGTCGCCCACGGGGGCCACGTTGCCCGTGGCGGAGATCTTGTCCTCCATTTCGAGTCCCCAGTAGACGGCATTCACCACGAGGCGGCGGAGTCCCTCGCTCTTGAAGTCGGTGGCGGCGCCCATCGTGGTGCAGAAAATGCGGTTCGTCTTGCCCTTGGGATTCTTGTGCTCGCGGGTCCAGGCCACCGGCATCATGGGGGTGTTCTTCTTGCCCGCGATCGGCTTCGACGTCGGAGCGAGGGATTCGGTCACGGCGCCGCGCAAGAGGATCTTGACGTCCTTGGGCGGGTGCGCCTCGTAGACGTCGCTGTCGGCGAAGACGTCGGTCGCGCCCTTCAGGATGGGATGGCTTTTGTTGGCCTCCTCGACCACGCCCCGGCAGCCCTGCCGCTTGTGGTGGCCCCAGTGGCTGACCCAGTTTTCGCCGAGAACATTTCTCCCGAAGCCGTTGTAGGATTTGTAGGCAGAATTCCCCTTGAACTGGAAGGCATGGGTGCTGGTGCGAAGACCGACGATGGGTACGCCGCGGATATAGGCGTCCTCGAAGTGCTTCATGTCCACGTCGAGCCAGTTGCGAAAGCGGAGAGCCATCACGATAAGATCGGCAGTGTCGAAGGCCTTCGAACTCGTGACGCTCATCTGGTTGTTGGGATCGATCTCGCCCTTGTCGTTCACGGAGAACAGGACGGTGCAATCGAATCCGTGGTGCTCGGCGAGGACTTTGCCAAGCATGGGAAGGCATTCCTCGGAGCGATATTCCTCGTCACCGCTGACGAGGACGACCTGCTTGCCCTTGCCGGGTCCACTCTTGCCTTTGTAGTGCACGGAGAGGTGAGCGTCGGCCTGGGCGGTGGCGAGGCTGAAGGAAAAGAAAGCGGTGGCAGCGAGGAGGCGGTGGAGTGCAGTCATGGTTTCTGGGCGTATCGTGTGCGGACAGGCTGCATACGTGCTCGCCGCTGGCAAGGTTTCAATGGTCGAGCCGCGAGGAGCGGGAAGGGGAGGCGGATTTCCGGGCGGGAGGGATCGAAATCTTTCGGAAACCGAGGTTCGCCGCGTTGCGGCGCGGGCCGGTCCGAATCGCCGGGGCCCGTCTGCTGCGGCTTGTGATCGGAAAACAGGGTATTAAGCTGGCCGCGATGAGGGGGAAGACCGCCTTGGTGATCGCCGGAGTGCTTGCCGTCATCCTGGGAGCGGCAGGGTGGCTGGGCATCGTGGCGCAGGCGGTGCCCGGGGCGTCCGTCGCGGCGGGAGTGGTGGCAGGCCTGGCATCGGCCGGGCTGGTGGTGGTGTGGATCGCGGCGCGCAGCGGGGTCCTGGGACCGGGCCGGTCCGCGGAGGAACTGGAAGGAGGCTTCGAACTCCTCGCGCGCCGCCTGACCAGCGAAAACGAGATCCTGGCGGAGCGGGTCAACACCCTGATATCCGAGCACCAAAATTCCGAGCTCTACATCGACACCCTGATGAAAAGCGTGCCGGCCAACATTTATTTCAAGGATCGCGAGTCGCGATTCGTTCGGGTCAACCAGTCCCAGGCCTCGTGGCTGGGCCACGGGCACACGGCGGATCTCATCGGCAAGACGGACCACGACTTCTTCGATCGTGAGCACGCCGACCAGGCATCCGAGGACGAGAAGCAGATCATGAGGACGGGCGAGCCGATCGTGGGATACGTGGAACGCGAGACGCTGCCGACCGGCGAGGAGGCCTGGGTCTTGACCACCAAGATGCCCTTTCGCGACCGGGCCGGCAACATCATCGGGACCTTCGGCATTTCCAACGACGTGAGCGAGCTGGTGCGGGCCCAGCAGACGCTGGAGCGCGAGCGCAACATCCTGCGGGCCCTGATCGACAGCTTTCCGGATCACATTTACATCAAGGACTCGGAGGGGCGCTTCATGGTTGTCAACAAGTCGTTTGCGACCTTCGTGGGGGAGGAGGACCCCGCCCGGGTCTTGGGCCGCAGGGATCCGGATTTCTTTCCGATGGAGATGGTGAAGGAGTACGAGCGACAAGACCGCGCTGTTCTCGAAAGCGGCGAACCGATCTTGAACCAGGAGGGCATTCGCCGGACCCACGATGGCGGAGAGCGCATCGTGGTGGTCAACAAGATTCCGCTGCTCGATGAGACCGACACGCCCTACGCCATCGTGGGGATGAACCGGGATGTGACGGATCAACGGCTGGCACGCGAGGCTCTCCTACGGAGTGAGCGCCAGCTGGAGGACATCATCGACAACTCCCCCGCCGTGATTTTCCTGAAAGGCGTGGACGGACGTTACCAATTGATCAACCGGCGCTACGAAACCCTCTTTCACGTTCGTCGCGAGGACGTGGTGGGCAAGACGGACTACGACATCTTCAGCCGTGAGACCGCGGACGCCTTCCGTGGGAACGATGAGTTGGTGGTGGAGGAAGGAGAGGCCATCCAGGTGGAGGAGATCGCCCCGCAGGACGACGGCCTGCACACCTACGTCTCGGTCAAATTTCCGTTGCGCGACCTGAGCGGTCAGATTGAAGCGGTGGGCGGGGTCTCGACCGATATCACGGATCGCAAGAAGCAGGAGGAGGCCTTGAAGGAGCTTAACGCGGAACTGATGGAGGCGAACGAGAGCCTGACCACCGCCCAGGAGCAGCTCATCCAGGCCGAGAAAATGGAATCGGTGGGGCGGCTGGCGGCCGGGGTGGCGCACGAAGTAAAGAATCCGCTCGCCATGATCGCGATGGGACTCGAGATCGTGGCGCGGCGGGCCGCGCAGGATGACGAGAAGCTGGCGGAAACGGTGGAGCGCATGCGGCGGGGGATCGAGCGGGCCAAGGACATCATCAAGGGCCTGGTGGACTTCTCCGCCGCCCACCAGCTCAAGCTGGAGGAACACAACGTCAACGACATCGTCAAGGAGACCCTCGCGCTGGCGCGCTACCAGATCGAAGAAGGCGGAGTGAAGATCGTGACGGAGTACGCCGACGGACTTCCGAACGCTCTGCTGGATGCGACCAAGATCGAGCAGGTGCTGTTGAACCTGTGCATCAACGCGCAGCAGGCCATGGCGGATGGCGGCGAACTGACGGTGCGCACCCGGCAGGGCATCCTGGAGGGGTTGGAGCGGGACGACGGGACCCGGGTGCCCGGGACCATGCGAAAGGGAAGCCGCTATGTGGCGATCGATGTGGAGGATACCGGACCGGGGATCGACGAGGAGAAGATGGCGAAGATCTTCGACCCATTTTTCACCACCAAGATGACCGGCGAGGGAACCGGGCTGGGACTTTCCGTGGTGCGCAAGATCGTGGACCTGCACCAGGGCATGATCGAGATCGACAACCGGCCGGAGGGCGGGGTGCGCGCAACCCTGACGTTTCGGGCGGAGTAGAGACCTGCCGGGTCTCCGTCCCGGCGATAGGGAGAACGAAGAGGCGGACCGGAGGGGAGCGCCCAGGAGGCCGGGAGGGAGGACCGTGGGTCCCGGAGCGCACACGAATGGGCTGCAACCAAATCCCCAATTGCCTTGTCGCCAGGACTTGGCTGTCTTAGATTCCAGCACCAATGGCAACCTCAACGCGCATCCTTGTGATCGATGACGAGCCGGATTTTTCGGCTCTCTTTAAGGAAAACCTCGAGGAAGCCGGCAATTACACCGTCGAGACCGAGACCGATCCCTCCCAGGCCGTGACCAGGGCCAAGGAGTTCCAGCCGGACCTCATCTTCGTCGATGTCGTCATGCCCTCGATGGACGGGGGCGACGTGGTCTCCGCGCTCAAGGCCGAAGCGGGATTTGCGCGGACCCCGGTGCTGATGCTGACGGCCCTCGTCGAGGAGGATCCCAACAAGCCGACCGGCGAGTCGGTGAGCGGTGGGTTGACCTTTGTCAGCAAGACGACCCGCCTCGAGAAGATCCTGGCCTTGATCGAGAAGACGCTCGCCCCGTAAGGCAGTGCGGCTCAGGAACTGATGGATGGCGGCTGGTGCCGCCATCCACCGTGAGGTCCGTTTTTACCCGAATCAGTCGAGGGAGTAGCCTGCCTCGCCGTGGGAAGCCTGATCGAGGCCCTCGTTCTCGTTGTCCTCGGAGACGCGCAGGCCGACCGTGGCCTTGATGATCATGATCACGATGATGGTGCCGACCACCGACCAGGCCACGGCGGCGCCCACCCCGAGGAGTTGGGTCTTGAGTTGGCTGAGCATGGCGCCGTCCTCGACGCCGAATCCTCCAAAGGTGCTGGTGCCGAGGATCGCCACGAGGGTGGTACCCATCATGCCTCCCACCCCGTGGACCGCGAAGACGTCGAGGGTGTCGTCGACGCCCAGCTTTTCCTTCACGAAGCTGCAGGCGAAGTAGCAGATCGAGCCGGCCAGGAGACCGAGAATGAGGGCGCCGAGGGGGCCGACCGCGCCCGAAGCGGGAGTAATGGTGGCGAGTCCAGCCACCATCCCGGTCACGATGCCGACCAGGCCGGGCTTGCCGGTCTTGATCCATTCCACCGTCATCCAGGTCAGGCTGGCGGTGGCGGCGGCGATGTGGGTGACGAGCATGGTCATGCCGGCCGCACCGTTGGCGGCGACCTGGCTTCCCGCATTGAAGCCGAACCAGCCGACCCACAACATGGCGGCGCCGGTCATGACCATCCCGGGGCTGTGGGGAGGATGGAGGTTCTTGGGAAAACCGCCCCGGGGTCCGAGGGCCTTGGCGAGCACCAGGGCGGAGACGCCGGCCGTGGTATGAACCACGATTCCGCCCGCGAGGTCGATGGTCCCGTTGTTGAGCATCCATCCCGTCCCGGCCCACACCCAGTGGGCGACCGGGACGTAGACGATCAGGAGCCACAGGGCGGCAAAGAGGAGGACGGCACCGAACTTGATCCGTTCCACGAAGGCACCCACCACGAGGGCGGGGGTGATGATCGCGAAGGTCATCTGGAACATCACGAAGACGGTTTCGGGAAAGGTGCCGCCATTGAGTTCGTCCGTGACGATTCCGTTCAGGAGGACGTGTTTCATGTCGCCGATCCATGCCGTTCCGCCTGAGAAGGCGAGGCTGTAGAGGGCCACGACCCAGAGCAGGGAGGCGAGACAGGCGATCGCAAAGCACTGCATGAGCACGCTCAAGACGTTCTTGGAGCGGACCAATCCTCCGTAGAAGAGGGCCAGTCCCGGCAGGGTCATGAACAAAACCAGGACGGTGGCGGTCAGCATCCAGGCCGTGTCGCCGGAGTCGAGGGCGGGCGGAGCTTCCTCACCCTGAGCAAGGGCCGCGGGGGCACTGAGCAGGAAGAGAAGGAAGGGGACTGTACAGCGTCGAAGACATAGAATGAGCATGGTCGTTTTTCCGTGTTGCCCCGAATCCCCTAACATTGAGAGCGAACCCGCGCCAAGCCCGGACGTGCCAAGATTGGGAGGGAAAGTGAAAGGGGCGGGCCGGATGGCCCCGGGTTTCGGTGATTGGGACCGAGTGGGCGGTTTGCCGGCCGCGCCGAAAGTTATTCCCAGCGCCGCTGGTCCTGCCGATCGGGCTGGCGGCGATCAAGAATTTTCCGCCTTGGTGCGGGTCCCGAACTTCCATGGGCGGGGGTCCACCCCGCGGTGCTGCATCACTTCCCGCCAGTTGGTTCCGGCCAGGCCGGCGCGCAGGAGGGTGTCACGCCAATCGCTGCGGGCGGCGGAGAGTTCGTGATCGAATCGCTTGATATGCCCCGCCGAAAGCCAGAGCAGGGCGATGTGCACGCGGGGCGGAGGGGCGGATTCACCCATCGGCAGGATTGCCGAGGCGAGCACGCGCTCGACGTAGTCGGCATCGGCAAAGGTCCTCGAGATTTCGGTCAGGACGGAGAGTTCAAGGGTGTAGGCCATGGGAGATTAGTTATTCTAACAGATAATGGACGCGAGAGCGAGGACAAATCGCATCGAGACGGCGGGGCGGCGGGGCGGGGCGGGAGATCAGTTTGGTAGCGATTCGAGGGCGGCGGAATTGCGCTGCATGACGGTGAGGAAGTCGCCGTCGGCGGGGCGATTTGCGCAGGGTGAGATCACCACGCTGGTGAGTCCCACCGCCTTGAGTTTCTCGATATTTTCGGGGAGCGGGTCTCCCTCCCAGATGAAGTGCCTGGCGCCGGGGTTGGCGTCCATGAGTTTCTTGAGGTCGGTCATCGCGTCCTGGTTGAGATCCATTTCGGGTTCCCACAGGAGGGAGGAGATCTTGAGGCCGTAGGCGCGCTCCCAGTATTGGTAAACGGGGTGGGACGCGATGACGGGAACGCCTTTCAGCTTTGCGGTGGCGGCCCTCATGCGTGAATCGATCTTGGCGAGGTCGGTGTGAAGGTAGGCCAGGTTCATCATGACGGCATCCGCTTGGTCCGGCCAATTCTTACGGAGGGCGTCGGCGACGGCGCGGGCCTGGGCGGCGGCCTGCTTGAGGTCGAGCCAGGTGGTGAAGGCGGTCCTGGCGTGGGAGTGCTCGGTGTCCTTCTTTCCGTGGGCGTGTCTGACGGTTCCCTTCACCTCGAGGAGAGGAGACCGGAAGGAGCTGGAGGTATCGACCGTGGACGCGAGAGGCAGGGAAGTGGTCGCGGCCCACTTCGCGTAGGTGGCGCCATTGAGGAGAATGAGGTCAGCCTCCTGGATCCGGGCGATCTGCTCGTCGGTGGGCTTCCAGAAGGCGGGGTCTTCGTCGGCGGGCGCCTCGAAGACGATGGTGGCGAAATCGCCGGCGAGGCGCTCCGCAAAGTAGGCGAGAGGGTAATTGACCGCCGCGATGGTGTGGCCCGCCTGCTCGTGGCGAGTCTGCTTTTTCTTTGCACCGCAGGAGACGAGAAGGCTCAGGCCGAGGCCGAGGACAAGGGCGCAGCGTGATTTCATCGGGGCTATTCAGTTGAGGAGCTTCGGCAGGAGGTCCGCGGCGAGGGATCTGGTGACAACCACGGCCCCGAGGGAGAGGACGATACCTGCCACCAGCACAATCGCAACTTCCGTGAACTTCAAGATCCGGATCGTGAAGTCGGTGGCGCCGATCTTGACGTAGGTGCGCATCTCGCGCTCGCGGAGACGGAAGGAGAGCAGGAAGACGAGAGCGGCGAGGCCGAGGGCCGCGGCCCCGAGGAGAAGGAAGGCCGCCAGCACCAGGCGGCGGGTTGCGAAGAGCGTCTCGGTGAGGGCCGTCACGGCCTCGAGGGGGATGACGATCTGCTCCGTGGCGGATTCGCCCTGGTACTCTCCGAGCGCGAGGGCCCGCGCCTTGTCGGAGTCCGGGACGAGAATGGCGGAGGAGAGGGGATAGGTTGCGGGATCGCCGTGAAAGTGAAAGGAGTCGAGGTTGGCCTCGGTGACTTCGTTGAACTCCACCACGGAGGCGTTGGCCTGGATGAGGTCGCCCTCGCGTTTTCGAATCGCTCCGGCCGCTTCGGGCTTGACGAGATCCTGGTGGCCGTGGGCCAGTCCCTCGATGACCCAGGCCGTCTTGAGATCGACGAACACGGCGTTGTCGTCTGCGGAGTGGTTGGGCGCCAGCACCCCGGTGACGCGCATGCGGAGCGGATAGACGCCGGCGAGGTCGAAGACGTTTTCGGGGGACGAGGTGATCTTGTCGCCGGGCTTGAGCTTCTTCTCCGCCGCGAGGCGTGCCCCGACCACGCAATCGCCGAGGCGGGTGATCATGCGCCCCTCCGCGACGTCGAGTTCCCGCTGCCGGAAATAGTCGAGGGAGGTCCCGATGATGGGGGCGTTGCCGGCCCGAAAGCGCACGTGCAGAGGGATGGCGGATCCGAAGTGCTGGCCGGAGAGCTTGAGGAAGGCGGCGTAGTTGAGCGAGGGCAGCTCCTGCGGGGTGAAGTAGAGGCTGTTGAGGGTGAGATCGATGGAGCTGCCCTTCGGTCCCACCAGGAGGGGGGTGGAGCGGGCGCGTTCGCGGAGGACGCGGGTGCTTTCCGAGATGAAGACCTGCAGGGCGAGGGGAAGATAAATGGTGAGGGCTACCGCTGCGACGAGAGTGAGAGTCCGGAGCGGGCGGTAGCTCAGGTACTTCCAACTCAGGAACGCGATGCCGCCTGGACTCATGGCTCCTCGGTGCGCTCGAAGCGGTTGAGTTCCTCGAATTGCACCACCTCGTCGAAGGCGTCGAGCAGTTCCACGTCATGGGTGGCGATCACGAGGGCGCGGTTGTCTTCCTTCGCGAAGCTGATCATGAGATCGAGAACCACCCGCTTGTTGGTGGGATCGAGATTGCCGGTGGGTTCGTCGGCCAGGATGAGGCCGGGATTGATCGAGAGGGCGCGGCAGATTGCGACCCGTTGGCGTTCGCCGTGGGAGAGGTTGTCAGGGCGCTTCTTCCAGTACTGGCCGATCCCGGTGTGGTCGGCCAGGGAGCGGGCCCGGCTTTCAAGGGCGGCCCGCCCGGTGTGCAGGCCGAGGTGAAGCGGAAGCAGGATGTTGTCGCGGACGGTGAGGTGCTCGACCAGTTCGAACTCCTGGAAGATGAGGCCGATGTGGGAGAGCCGGTAGCCGGCGCGGGCGGAGGCGCCGAGCCGGGCGAGGTCGGTGTCCTCGACGCGGATCGATCCCCGCCCCGGTTGCAGGACCCCGGCCGAGAGATTGAGAAGGGTGGTCTTGCCGCAGCCGCTGGGCCCCACGAGGGCGGTGGCGCTCCCGGCCCGGGACTCGAAGCGATCGATGCGCAAGGCATAAGCGCCGTGCGGATACTGGAATTCGATGTTTTCGACGAGGAGCACGGCGGGCGTCAGGGAGTCGGAGCGGGCTCGCGGTCGCGGGCGTGGAGGTGGAGTCCGGTGATCTTCCATGTCTGCTCGACGGGCTCTACCACGATGGTGGCGCGGTAGCGGTTGGTTCGGTCGTGAAAGTGCCCCCAGTGGCCGACCCGCCCGCGCACCTGCCAGGAGCCCTCCGTTTCGAAGCCGCGGCGGTCCTTGAGGGGGGGGGGGGTGGATTCCTCCACGGTGAGACCATTGACGCGGACCCGCGCGCCGTCCCGGGCCCGGCTCTCGAGCGTGCGCTGCACTTCGAGATAGATCTCGGTGAGGGCCTCGCCGGCGACCACCTTGGCGAGCACGTCGTATTGCTCGCTTTTGTCGTGGTAGTCGAAGGCGTGATAGACGCCCCGCAGGAGGCCGTCGAGAATGGCGGAGGTCTGCTCCGCATCGATGGCATCGTTGCGGCTGAAAGGATGGGGGATGGGAAGGGTGGCGAATTTCCGGGCCGCCGCCGCGCCTCCTGCGAGGGCAAGGAGCACCACGACGGCTACCACTCCGGGTTTTTCGCTGCGCACGATGCGGATCCCGACCACCACGGCGCAGAGGATGAGCACGATGGAGAGCCACGGCAGCTGCAGGGTCACGCGTTCCGGGGCGGGCGGGGCCTTGGGCGCTTCGCCCGCGCCGAGTTCGTAGCGACCCATGATCGTGAAGGAGGGGGCCACCGGCGCGAGCCGGAAGAGGCGGGTCCCGACCACGTCCGCCGCCGCGACGGGGACGGAGGCCTGGCCCTCCGGAAAGAGGTCCCAGATCACCTGCAGGCGGCTGGTGAGGTCGGTGTTGGGAGCGGCGTACACGGCGCTGATGCGAATTTCTTCAACCGCGACGACCGCCTCGGGTTCGATCAGGACGAACTCGGTGCTCACGGGTTCGATAAAGTGCATGCGGTCGAGGGTGAACTCGACGGGGGTTCCCTCGATCGTGACGGGACAGCGCTTGCCGAGGAACTCGCCGATGCCGGGCTTCAGCGCTTCGCGCCGGGCGGCGTCCAGCTTGGCGCCCGGGGTGAGCCCGAGGTCGAGCCACTGCTGGAGAGCGAGGGGGCTGATCACGAACTCCTTCTCGAGCTGCCAGGGATCGAAATAGAGGGAACCCGCGAGGAGGGGCGGAGGAGCGGCGGGTTTGTCCTGGCCGTGGCTGGTCCCGGAGAGGAGCGCACTCGACAGGACTGCGAGCAGAACGGCCTGGCGCAGTGGACCGCGGAGAGCCGTGGGGTGGGATCGCACGTGATTGAGAGGCCTGATGAGGAACCGGGGAAAAAGAGGTGGTGGCAAGGAGCGGCGAGCCGTGCGGGAGCTGCAATCTTTGGGATGAAGCCTTCCTTCGGACAGTTTAAATTAGTGAGTATTGGACGCAAGAAATTTGCGGGGCGGGGAGGGGCTCCACCACGATGGCCGCCAGGGTCCGGCGCGACCCGCGAGAGATTGATATTCAGCGTCCACCGCGAGCCGGGCCGGCCCCTTGGGCCCATTCCGATTCGGGGGCAAATCGCAAAATCCTCGAAAGCTCGGCGCTTCCCGGTCCGTTTGATCCCCCGAAGGGAGTAGTTCGGGCGGCCCGGCTTGCAAGGTGGCCTCACTGCTGCCATTGTTCGTGTTCCCAGAAACTGGTAATGAGACACTTGCACGGAATTCTCCCGTCGCTCGCATTGGCGGCGGCCTTCTGGTCCGGATCCGCCTTCGCTGCCGAAGAGGTATCGACTAGCGGCAAACCGGTAAGTTATTGGAACCACATTCGGCCCATCCTGCAGGCGAGCTGCCAGGGGTGCCACCAGCCCGCCAAGGCCAAGGGCGATTACATCCTGACCGATGTGAAGCGCCTGATCGCCGGAGGCGAGAGCGACGAAGCGGCGGTGGTGGTGGGCAAGCCGGAGGAGAGTCTCCTGATCGAGCAGATCACGCCAAAAGACGGGAAGGTCGAGATGCCGCCCAAGGACGATCCGCTGCCCGAAAGCGAGATCGCCTTGATCACGCGATGGATCGTGGAGGGCGCGATGGACGACACACCGGAGAACGCGCAGCAGAAGTATGACATGGAGCACCCGCCGGTCTACGCGGTGCCGCCGGTGGTGACCTCGATGGACTACTCGCCGGACGGAGCGCTGCTGGCGGTGGCGGGCTTCCACGAGGTGCTCCTGCACAAGGCCGACGGGAGCGGGCTGGTGGCGCGCCTGGTGGGGCTTTCGGAGCGCATCGAGAGCGTGGCCTTCTCGCCGGACGGCACGATGCTGGCGGTGACCGGTGGTCTGCCCGGCCGGATGGGCGAGGTGCAAGTGTGGGACGTGGCAAAGAAGAAGCTGAAGGTCTCGGTGCCGGTGACCTACGACACGGTTTATGGAGCGAGCTGGTCGCCAGACAACAAATTGGTGGCCTTCGGGTGCAGCGACAACACGCTGCGCGCGATCGAGGCCGCGGGCGGCAAGCAGGTTCTCTTCATGGGCGGGCACAACGACTGGGTGCTCGACACGGTGTTTTCGAGGGATGGCAAGCAGGTCATCAGCGTGGCGCGCGACATGACCGCCAAGCACACCGAGGTGGAGACCGAGCGCTTGATTGACAACCTCACCTCTATCACGCCGGGGGCGCTTAAAGGCGGCATCGCGGCGGTGGCGGGGCACCCGGGGAAGGACGAAGTGCTGGTGGGTGGATCGGACGGCGTGCCGCAGATCTTCCGCCTCCAGCGCCAGTCCGTCCGCGTGATCGGTGACAACGCCAACGTGGTACGAAAGTTCCCGGCCATGAAAGGCCGCATCTGGGATGTGGATATGAGCGCCGACGGCAAGAAGGCCGCGGCGGTCAGCAGTCTCAACGGATCCGGCACCATCAGCCTTTTTGCCTCCGAGTACGACAGCGGGATCCCGGAGGACATCAAGAAGATCTTCGGCAAAACCCCCGGTAACGATGAGAAGAAAAAGTTGGAGGAGTACTGGGGGCGCGAAGTGAAGGTGCTCCATTCCATCGAGGTGCCCGACACCGAGATGTTCTCGGTGGCCTTCTCGCCGGACGGGAACACTCTGGCAGCATCCGGGGCGGACGGGACGATCCGCTTCGTGGAGGTGGCGAGCGGCAAGATCGCGAAATCGTTTGTGCCCGTGCAGGTCGACGGGAGCAAGGGCTCCGAGTTGGTTGAGCGGGGTAAGAAGAGGCCAATCAACCTGAAGCGCGGCAAGCACGCCGAAAAGACCGAGCGGGACCTGACCTCCGACGAGATTACCGGATTGCAGGTCGAGCCGGCCGAGATCTCTTTCGGCGGATCGAACGAGTATGCGCATCTCCTCGTCACGGCCACGCTGAAAAACGGCGGCATGGCCGACGTGACCCGCCAGGTCCAGGTGGAACCCGCCGGGGGGCTGGTGGAAGTCGGGAAAACCGGGCTGGTGCAGCCGGTGCGCGACGGCCAGGGCGCCCTCGTCGTGACATTGGGCGGTCACCAGGCCAGAGCGAAGGTTCAGGTGGCGGGAAGCCTGCGGGTGTATGTGCCGGACTACGTGAAGGACGTGAAACCGGTGATCAGCCGGACGGGCTGCGACGCCGGGACATGCCACGGAGCGAAGGACGGGAAGAACGGCTTCAAGCTCTCGTTGCGTGGCTACGATCCGATTTTTGATGTGCGGGCCTTTACGGACGACATCTCAGCTCGCCGCGTCAATTACGCCTCGCCGGACGACAGCCTGATGCTGCTGAAGGCCACCGGGGCGGTGCCTCACGAAGCCCAGCAGGTCACGCAACCGCAATCCGAGTACTACCGGACCATCCGCGACTGGATCGCGAACGGCGCGGTGTTGAAGGATCACAAGGCGGTGGTGAAGGGGATCGAGATCTTTCCGAAGAACCCCGTGATCCAGGAGGTCGGCGGCCAGCAACAGATTCGGGTGGTGGCGACCTTCGTCGATGGCTCCACCCGCGACGTGACGCGGGAAGCGTTCATCGAGACGGCCAATGGCGATGTGGCGGCTCACGATGACTTTGGCCTGATGACGACGCTGCGCCGCGGGGAGGCCCCGGTCCTGGCGCGTTACGAGGGATCCTACGCCGCCACGACCCTGACCGTGATGGGCGACCGGGATGGATTCGAGTGGCAGGAGCAGCCGGTCAACAACGAGATCGACAAGCTGGTGGCGGCGAAGTGGAAGCGGATGAAGATCCTTCCGAGCGACCTGTGCACCGAGGAGGAGTTCATGCGGCGGATCTACCTGGACCTCACCGGGCTGCCGCCCAAGCCGTTGGAGTTACGGTTGTTCCTGGCCGACGAGACTCCGCAGCGTCAGAAGCGGGACGAGGTCGTGGACAGGCTCATCGGCTCGCCCACCTTCATCGAGCACTGGACCAACAAATGGGCCGACATGCTGATGGTGAACAGCAAATTCCTCGGCGCAGACGGTTCAAAGATCTACCGCAGCTGGATCCGCGACCAGATCGAGAAAAACCTGCCCTACGACAAGTTCGTCTACCAGATCCTCACGGCGAGCGGATCGAACAAGGAGAATCCGCCGGCCTCCTACTTCAAGATTCACCGCGACCCGGATCTCCTGATGGAGAACACCACGCATTTGTTCCTCGCCACGCGATTCAACTGCAACAAATGCCACGATCATCCGTTCGAGCGCTGGACACAGGATCAGTACTACGAGGTCGCGGCCTGGTTCGCGCAGGTCAAGCTGGAGCCGGACGGCAAGAACAGCGGGGATAAAAAAATCGGGGGAACCGCGGTGGAGGGCGCCAAACCGCTTTACGAGATCGCCAAGGACATGCCGGACGGGGAGATGAAGCACGAGCGCACCGGGGCCGTGACTCCGCCGAAATTCCCGTACCTGGTGAAGTACGAAAAACCGCAGGCGACGCCGGAGAAGAAGCCGACCCGCCGCGAGGAACTGGCGAGCTGGATGACGGCGGGCGACAATCAGTACTTTGCGAAAAGCTACGCGAACCGGATTTGGGGATACCTGGTGGGAACCGGGATCATCGAGCCGCTGGACGACATTCGGGCCGGCAATCCGCCTTCGAATCCGGAACTGCTGGACTGGCTGACGGCGAAATTCGTGAGCGAGAGTTTCGACGTGCGAAAGCTGATGGCCACGATCTGCAAGTCGCGGTCCTACCAGCTTTCCCTGGAGACCAACAAGTGGAACGAGGACGACGAGGTCAACTTCTCGCACGCCAAGGCGCGGCGCCTGCCGGCGGAAGTGATTTACGATTCGGTCTACGCCGTGACCGGGTCGAAGCCGAAGGTCCGGGCCAACCAGATCGACGCCAAGCAGGACACCGCCGGCGGCCTGCTGGCCACCCTGGGACGCCCCGCGCGCGAGAGCGCCTGCGAGTGCGACCGCTCCAACGACGTGCAACTGGGAGCGGTGATGGCCCTGCTGAGCGGTCCCGACATCGCGGAGGCGATCGGGGATGGCAACAATGCCATCGCGAAGTTGGTGGCCGAGACGAAGGAAGACCCCGACCTGATCGAGAAGATCTACCTGCGCGTCCTGAACCGGAGACCGTCCAGCGGGGAGGTGGCTGCGATCAAATCGAACTGGACCCTGATCCAGGCCGACCACGAGAAGATGCTGGCGGAGCTTGCCAAGAAGGAGGAGGAGTTCGCTCCGATCCGTGCCGAGCGGGAGACCAAGCGGCTGGCCGCGATCGACAAGGCCAAGAAGGACATCGCGGACCACGAGGGGCAGCGCGAGGCGGAGCGGAAGCGTCTCGAGGAGGAGCGCGCCAAGCGCATCGCGGATGCCAGGAAGGCCACCACCGATTACGAGGCGACCTTGCCGAAAAAGGCGGAGGAGTACGAAGCGAACATCAAAGTGAAGCAGCTCTGGACGAGCTGGCACCTTTTGACGCCCACCAGCGCCACGGCCTCCGACAAGTCGCAGGTGGAGATCCTGGCGGATGGCTCTGTGAAGGGATCCGGCAAGGAGCGGGTCCTGGACTACACGGTGAGCGGTGAGACCACACTGGCCAACATCACCGGGATCCTGATCGAGACCGTCCCGGATCCGGCCCTCAGCGAGGGGGCGGGGTTGAACCCGAGCGGCAATCTGGTCCTCACCGAACTGCAGGCCCGCTGGAAAAAGAAGGCCGAGGGGGAAAAGGAGATGGGACTCGCCTTCAGCGACGCGAGGGCCACCCACAACCAGAAGGACTTCGACGTGAAGCGGGCCTTTGATGGAAATCTCGACAAGGGGAACAAGGGCTGGGCGCTCGCGGGGACGAACCTGCAACTCACCCAGCGGGCCGCCTTCAAGTTCAAAGAGGTCATGGCCGGGGACGCCGCGGGCGCGAATCTCACCGTGGCCCTCCTGTGCCGCTACGAGAATTTCCCGATCGGCAGATTCCGGGTTTTTGTGACCACGGACCCTGATCCTCTGTCCTTTGGCATCCCGGCCCACGTGGCAGAAACGGTGACCACCACGCCGGCGGCCCGCTCCGACGCGCAGAAACAGCGGCTGGCGGCTTGGGTTGGCGAAAGCGATGCGGAATTCCAGAAGCGGCGTTT
>Ga0310121_10001292_pt1 | contig 25984 bp, 22 predicted proteins | sample CB27_Tmax_986_MG_FD_203504 | JGI IMG/M metagenome (GOLD analysis project Ga0310121, IMG submission 203504) | Marine microbial communities from Western Arctic Ocean, Canada - CB27_Tmax_986 | ecosystem: Environmental > Aquatic > Marine > Oceanic | place: Canada: Western Arctic Ocean | collected...
GGTCAGGCACTCCGCCTTGTGCGCGGCGTTCGGTCCGGAGACGTCACGTTGACAGATCTCGGGTGCGAGCATCTCATCGGGGTAGAGGATCCCGACAGCCTGGCCGCGTACGTCAGAGATCTCCTGGACACGGGTGAAGAGGAAGTTCTCGCTCGCATGCTCAAGAGCGTCGTGGAGAGTCGATGAGGCTCGATCACATTCGCGTGCATGCCTTCGGCGACCTCGATGCGTTCGATTCGGGTGAAGAGCCGCTTGGCGCCATCAACGTCGTGGTGGGCCCCAACGAATCCGGCAAGACTACCTTCTTCCATCTGCTCGGCTCGATGATCTACGGATTGTACCCGGCCTCGAGAGATCAACATCCGTACGCCCCGTGGAGTGGACGGGACCTCGACTTCGAGGTGGACCTTCGGCTCGACGACGGGGAATCTTGTCGGGTTCACCGGCGACTACTGACCTCCCCCACGGGGCGCTTGTCGCGCGGCGATCGAGTGCAGGACATCCGAAACCAAACGCTGTCGTTTGCTGCACACGTAACGCGGGACGTCTTTTTTCAGGTCTTCGCGCTCACCCTCGCGGAGGTGGCCACCCTTCGATCCGAAGCCTGGTCCGACATTCAGGACCGGCTCCTGGGCGCCATGGGGGCTCGGGATCTGGTACCCGCCCGCTCGGCGGTGAACGTTCTCGAGACGGAGGCTCTCTCTCTCTGGCGTCCCCACCGACGAGGCAAGCAGGAGGTGCGCGAGCTTGATGCTCGCATACGGCAAGCCCGTGCTTCTCGTCACGCGGCGATGGACAGAGACACCCGTCTCCGCTCGGCAGTGGCCGGCCTGGCGCGGGCTCGTGCGGACCTGAGAGAGGCGAAGGTACTTCGCGAGCGACAGAAGCTGTGGGTCGAGCGAACCACTCGGCTTCTCCCCATTCGAAAGCAGTTGGAGCGAGCATCACTGCTGGCGGCCGAAGCCGGCTCCCCGGATGCCCTCGCAACGCTCCCCGCCGATCCGGCGGGTGAGCGTGGACGGCTCACCGGTGACATCGCGAAGCAAAGGGACCGCTTACGTAGGATCCACGAGGAGGTGCAGCAGGCGGACGCACACGCTCGAGGGTTCACCGAGTGTCACCAGCGTACGCTCGAGGCTCGATCGGATATCGTGCAGATCGGGGGCGATGTGGCAGCCGTCGAACCCACGCGTGCCCGACTCGTCGCGATCGAGCAGGAAGTCCAGGACCGCCAGCGTCTAGTAGACGCGGCGACGCGGGCGAGTTCTACGTGAGCGGGCCGGGCGTAACCAGTGCTGTCGATGCCCGTCATCTTTCCACGGGGGCCACCGAGCAACTCTATGTAGCGATTCGGCTGTCGATCATGGACCACCTGGACGAGGGTCGGGAGCGGTTGCCGGTGTTCATCGACGAGATCTTCGTGAATTGGGACGCCGAGCGGCGGGGAAGGGGGTTGGAGGCTCTTCGGGAGTTGTCGGAGATTCGCCAGGTATTCATGATGACTTGCCACGCGCCCTGGGCCGAAGAGCTGGTCGCGCTGGGTGCCCGCAGGATCACCCTTGGATGAATGCGGAGTCCCGGCGGCAGCGCGATGTCGCGGGCACGCGAGTGCCGCTCGTCAGGGCCCTGCCCGCATCCGCTCCGTCAGCAAAGTGAAGAGCATCCGGCTTCCCGCCCGCATGGTGCCTAGCACCGATCCCGAGATCTTGGATTCGCCGCCCGCTCGCGGCCCATGGTCGACTTCCATCTCGAGAATCCGGAACGAATGACGAACCGCCCGAATTTGCATCTGAAGCGTCCAACCCCAGGTTCGGTCGTCCATGTCGAGCTCGAGGAGCTTCTTGAAGTCAATCGCGCGGAAGGGTGGCAGATCTTGAAAGCGATGGCCGAAAAGCAGTCGCACGAGCTCCGTGACGAGGGCGTTCCCCATGCGAGCATGGGCGAAGGCTGTGCCGACACCTCCCTCGCCGCGGCGACGTATGCCGAGCGTGAGATCGGCCTCTCCACGTTGGATCGGGCCGACCAACTCGGTGATTTGCCTGGGCCCTTCGGCGTGATCCGCGTCCAAGAACACGAGAACGTCGGGTCGCATGGGCCGTGTGAGAAGATGCTCGATTCCGGCCAGGCAGGCGGCTCCGTAGCCACGTTGGGACGCGCTCAATACCTCGGCCCCACCCGCCACCGCAACCTCGTGCGTACGGTCCTTGGACCCGTTGTCCACCACGAGGATCGGCCCCACGGGTTGCTCACGAAGATCCGACAGGAGACCGGGAAGGGTGGCTTCTTCATCGAGTGCCGGGATCAGGACGGCCACCGGGTTGGTCACGGAGTGGGTCACGGAGCACGCGTCGTGGGTGGTGAGCGATTGGGATCCTTTGGTCAAGCTAACGCGTAACCCGGGAGAGCCCATCCCCGGTTCCGTCCGGTTTCTTGTGGCGGCGGGCGTCGCGGAGTTCCTCTTACTGATGGCCGCGGCTTTGTGGCCCGGCCGTGGGTTCCCCTGGCCCGGCCTCCCCATCATGGCTGGAGCCTTCGTCGTCTACGCGCTCGCGTCCACTCGCACCGGTCGTCCGTCGATTTCCCCCGAGGTCGCCCGTAGTGAGCTTCGAGTCATCTGGGGCTGGGCCATCCTCTTTCGGCTGGCGCTCCTTCCTTTGGCTCCTGAGCTCACGGATGACTTCTACAGATATCTCTGGGATGGGCATGTTCAACTCCAGGGGATCAATCCGTATCTCTACGCTCCGGCAGACCCAGCCTTGGAAGCCTTGAGAACTTCGTGGCACGGGCTCATCAACAACCCCACGGTATCGACCGTGTACCCCCCACTGGCACAGGCTGTCTTCCTCCTGAACGCATTGTTGGGCGGCACGCTCGTCGGCCTCAAAATCCTCTGGGTGAGCCTCGACCTGTGCACAGCGTTTTTTCTTGGAAGGGTGGCGGAACGGTCGGGGAGGGATCCCAGGGGTGTGCTCATCCTCTACCTGTGGTCTCCCCTCCTGATCATCGAGACCGCGTGGAACGGACATCTCGAGCCGCTGGGGCTCGTCTATGTGGGGCTGCTACTTTACGTGGGGGCCCGCCGCTGGAGCTCCGGCCTGGCGCTCGCCCTGGCCACCCTGGCGAAGTTCGCCCCCGCCGCCGCTCTTCCGCCCCTGTGGAGGCGTTGCGGGTGGCGCTCGCTTGTCGCGTTCGGGGTCACGATGGCGCTCTTCTATCTTCCCTATGTCGGTGCGGGGGAGATGCTCTGGGCTGGACTGAGCACCTTCGCGGAGCATTGGCGATTCCAGGAGGGCGCCTTCGCCGTGTTGGAGTGGGTCATCCCCGGCGCGCTGGCTCCGCGCGTTGCGTCGGGAGTGATCGTCCTGGCCGTCATCGGCTGGACCGTATGGAAGTCCTACGATCTGGAGAGGGCTCTGTTCTGGATTCTAGGGACAGGACTCTTGCTGTCTCCCACGGTCCACCCCTGGTACGTGCTCTGGGCCCTTCCGTTCGCCGCCCTACGCCGGAACCGTGGGTGGATTCTGCTAACGGGTCTCGTTCTTTTGGGTTATTGGGGGCTCGAGAGCTTTCACACCCAAGGCATCTGGCCCCAACCGCTATGGGCTCGACTGATGCTTTGGGTGCCCGTGTTCGCTCTGATCGGACTCGATGCGGTCCGAGGAAGATCCGGTCTCCGCGGTTGAGATCAGACTGGAGACGGCGTCCGGTTGGAGGAGCCATGGGTCTGTCCGACGCTCCCGGCGTTCCTGTCCGGAGTACTCGGATCCGTGCCGTCCGAGGGCGGAGGCGGCACGCGGCCGCGTAAATATTCTGACAGCCCGTGTAGGCTGAGTCCGCCATATCCGAACCCGAAGAGTGCAATAAAGGGTAAAGAACCGTAGTAACCATTGGCTACCGCCAACACGAAGTAGATGCCCATGGTGGCTGCCAGGACGACCTTGAGTGTCAGGTCGCTGGTCGGTACGTGCGCTAGGTATGTGGTGCTCGCCACCTCGCCCTTCTTGGGTGTTCGAACGAAGGGGTCCTCCCCGCTGCGGACTAGTCCGCGCAGCACAGCTCCGGTGACGGATACCGTGAGACCGATGCCCACCGCCAGCGCCTGCGGAACGGCCCCGAGCACCCACCTCGTGGACTGCCCCCGCCGCTTGGCCGCAAACGCGTAAAAGACCAGGAACGGTACCGTGGCCGCCGTGAAGATCAGGAGATCGGGAACGAGGTAGTGCTCGATGGCAAGCGTCCGGCGGGCGACCGCGGAGGGTAGGATCAGGAGCCCGAGAAGAAGTGTGAGCGGATGTGCGACATGGCCGCATAGGTGGATGATCGCCTCCGTCTTGACGGGTACGGGCCACGGGCCGCGGAGCAGCTCGGGCAGAACCCGTCTTGCCGTCTGGATGCCGCCTTGCGCCCATCTCTTCTGCTGCACTTCCAGGGCGCTGACTGTGGACGGGACCTCCGCCGGCACACCGACGTCCTCCAAGAAGACGAATTGCCAGCCCCTCATCTGAGCCCTGTAGCTGAGGTCCAGATCCTCGGTCAACGTGTCCGCGCGCCATCCTCCGGCTTCGCGGATGCACTCCTGGCGCCACATCCCGGCCGTTCCATTGAAGTTGAAAAAACGCCCGGCTCGGTAGCGACCACCTTGCTCGAAGAAAAAGTGACCGTCGAGGAACAGGCTTTGGCCTCTGGTCAGCCAGTTCTCGTCCGCATTGAGGTGATCCCAACGCGCTTGTACCATGCCCACCCTGGGGTCCTGGAAGGGGGGTAGCGTACGTCTGATCAGGTCGGGCGGCGCTACGAAATCCGCATCGAGGACGAGAAGGAACTCGCTCTCCGAGCGCCTGCAGCCTTCCGCGAGAGCTCCGGCCTTGTATCCCTGGCGCGTCCCTCGTCGTATATGCTCGATCCGTACACCCTGGCTCTTCCACACCTCCGTTGCCTGAGCGGCCAGCTGGACTGTGCCGTCCGTGGAGTCATCGAGGATCTGCACATCGAATCGGTCTTTCGGGTAGTCCTGTGCGCATGCCGCATCGATCAGCCGTTCCACCACGTGGATTTCGTTGTAGATGGGCAGCTGTATCGTGACGTGGGGTAGGGCTGATTCCGGCCACGGATCCCGAACGTCCTCCCTCTTGCGGCGTGACAGAATGAGCAGGTAGGTGCGGTGTAGGGCGAACGGCAAGAGTAACGCCAGCACAATGCCTGTCAGGATCAGAGTGCCGTAGGCGACAGCCGCTTGCATACACGCTCATTTCGAAGGTCGGTGAAGGCGAGGCCTCGCCTTCAGTATTTTAAACCCGGTCGCCGTCGATCGGGTTCCGGCGCGCTGACGGATAGTCGGTCTCGGCACGGGCGTACGTATGTTGGGATCGGGACTATGCGTGCGATAGCGCCAGCGATCCCACGCGCGTTCGACAGGGCAGACGGCGAGCCTTACTCTGGTCAAAGAGCCATGTCGAGACGTCCGGCACGAGGATCGGTTGTCTCCTTAACGAGAACCCGCCACGGGAAGGGACGGAATCCTCATGTTGACGGAGCTTTCTACTCGCAGACAACTCGCTGTGTGGCCGCTCATGGTCGGGGCCTGCACACTCGGCCTCGCCTGCTCCGGAGGCGACGACGGACCCCGCGAACCGGCCCCCCCCCCGACAGGGTCATACGCGGACTTCACGTCGGAAGAGCTGGTACGGGTCTTCAATCTGCGAGAAAGCGATGTACCTGTTCGCGAGCTACCGGGGTGGGCCCCCCCCAAGAAGGTGGTCGTCGTGGTCCCCGAGGAGTGGGATCGACGCGAGGAACGGATCGCATTCTTACAGGAAGTCGCGCCTGGGGTCGAGCTCATCCCCGTCAGGGACCGAAGAGACGCCCTCGATCGAGGCGTGCTCGTCGATGCCCAGGTCGTGCTCGGCCTTGGATGCGCGGCGAGTACCGTCGCAGCCGTCGGTCCGGAAACCCACTGGATTCAGTCCGGTAGTGTCGGAGTCGAGGGATGTTTTCTGAGCGGCAACCCGCCCGGAGAGACCAACCGGATTCTCCGTGAGCGCAACATCGTGACCACGGCGCTGCGTGGCATGACCGCCCGCGCGATCGCCCAGCACTCGCTCACGACCATGCTCGCGTTGATCGGCGGCATGGATATCCACGACGAGAGACAGGAGAACCACGTATGGGGGAGAACCCAGACGGACGTGGTAAAGGACAAGCACCTGGATCGGGAGTTCCAGGATCAGACGTTATTCGTGGTCGGCCTCGGGAGCATCGGTACGGAGGTGGGCCGACTCGCTCACGCTCTGGGGATGCGCGTGATCGCGACCCGGAACAGCAGTCGCTCCGGACCGGCGTTCGTCGACTATGTGGGCCTCTCCGATGAGTTGTACGAGCTCGCCGGCGAGGCGGACGTAGTGTTCGCCTCGGTCCCCAACACTCCCGATACACAGGAGATGTTCGACCGGGAGTTTTTCGATGCGATGAAGGAGACCGCGTATTTCGTCAGCATCGTGCGCCTTCCGGTCGTGAACTGGGACGACCTGAAGGACGCGCTCAGGTCGGGGAGCATCGCAGGTTTCGGGACCGACGATTTGCCTCAGGACGACTTCGAGCTCTGGGACATGCCCCGTGTCGTCATGACGCCCCATGTCTCTGACTACTCCAACCGATATCGCGACAACCAGTACCTACTCTACCGCGAGAACCTCCGCCGCTACATCGCGGGCGATAGAATGCTGAACGTGGTCGACCTCGATCGGGGGTACTGAAGCTCAGTAGTCGCGCGCGGACCGTAGCGCGGACCGAGCCGGTCGGCTCAGTTCTCGCCGATATCCGCCGTCCACGTGATCTCCACCGAGTCCTTGATGCTCTGCGCCGTCGGGCACTTACTCACGTGCGTCTCTAGGGCCCGATCGATCTTGTCCCGCGGGGACTCCGCGGGTGCCCGCATCGTGTAGTGAACATGGATCTTGGTCAGAATCGGGATCTTGTCCCGCATCTCGTTGAAACCCTCGACGCGCGCACGCACCGCGTCGCCCGGCAACTTCACCCCGCGCACTTCCAGTGCGCCTATGAGAGTTCCGAGTAGTCAGCCACCGGCTGCTGCCGCCACATAATCCACGGCCAGGGGTAGGTCCGCCTCGTCGTGAAGCCCATAGAGGGCCTTTACGGGGCCGTGCACCCCGAAGTCGACCTGGGTTCCGTCCTCGAGGACCGCGCGGCGATGAACTCCCGACAGTCTTCCGACGTCCGCCTTCGCGACGTAGAAGGGGTCGCTCATTTCTTCTTCTCCTCCTCTGCTGTGGTCGCGGCCTCGAAGCCTGGGCACTGGAGGACCGGCAACGGTGGATATTTCGGGAAGCGCGCATCCTGGTGCGACCGCTCACAGAGATAGAACACGGAGTCCCTTCGGTTGGCAACCCGGCGAAGGAACGTGCAGCGGTCGCAGAGGCCGGCAGCCACACTCACGGTCGAACCCCCAACGGGCGAACACCTAACACCGCCGCCTGTCGTTCCGGCCGACCGCCCCGGTGCGAGAAAAACCCGGACTCGCCGCAGAGCGTGCAGTCGTTCGACACGCTGATCTGGTCCCCACCCACGCCGGCTGCCTGAGCCTGCGACACCAGAACCGCCCGGACGTCCACGGGAGCCGGGCCGGAGGGAGCCGGTCTGCCCAAGGCCTCGAAGACCTCGGGGCCCACCTCGTAGCAATTCCCGCAAATCGCGGGACCCAGATGCACCCAAAGATGCTCCGGCTCGGATTGCCATCGCTCGTTCAATACGGAGAGTCCCGTGGCCAAGATGCCGGCTGCGGTCCCCCTCCAACCGGCGTGGAGGAGTGCCACCGCGCGTTTTTCAGCGTCGACCACATAGACCGGCACGCAGTCCGCGACGGTGATCGCGACCAGCAATCCGGCCACCGAGGTCGTATGCCCGTCCGCGGGTCCATCCGCTTCACACACGCCGGCGTCGGGGGCGTCGGCAGCGTCGTGGACGAGCACCGCCGTCCCGTGTATCTGACGCGCGTAGATCACGGATCCGAAGCCGCTCAGGCTGAGCAGATCTCTCCAGTGCTTCACGGCTCGGTTCGGCGGCGCGTCTCCGAAGCGTCTCAGATCGAACGGCTCGTCCGGACATCCACTGTGCGTGATCCCGACGAACAGCCAAGGGAACCGATCGGTCCACTCATCGACCGCTCGAAAGGGGACCCCGCTTTCTTCCAATCTGTCCGTCATTTCTTCGCTCGCTCGCTCGCCAACCGCCCAGGCCCACCCCTGCCGGTGATGAGGACGGTATTCGGCTTTGAATTGAATCGCCAGTGTCCTGAGCGGGCCCTTTGACTCGGGTCCGCGAGCGGCCTCCCGGGTCAGCCGAATTCCACTAGCTTTAGTCTCCCCTCGACGCCCCCGGTTGAGCTTAGCCCCGCAACCAGAGTCCGATGTACGAGAAGCCGTTCGACAGTCAAAATGCCGCGTACGCCCAGGCACTCTACGAGGAGTTCGCCCGAAATCCGGAGAGCGTTCCGGAGGAGTGGCAAAAATTCTTCGCGCTGGGTCCTCAGGTTGCGGTTCAGGCGGGGCTCATGGTTCCGGAGGGTCTCGCGGAAAATGGAGGTGTGAGCCCTCCGCCTTCGGCCAACGTCACGCCTACCCGTGCGTCTGGGATGAACCCGGATCTCGTGGTCGAGGAGGGCCGTGCGGCTCGGGCCGAAGCGGACGCGGTACGGCGTCTGCTCCCGGTGGTGGCCCGTGCGACGTCGTTCATTCAAGCGTACCGAGACCACGGGCACCAGCTCTCGCACATCGACCCCCTGGGGTCTTCTCCGCCCGGGCACCCTCAACTGGATCCGTCCTTTTTCGGTACGAGTGTCGAAGAACTCGAAGAGCTTCCTGCGTCGCTCGTGATGGAGGGAGCCGAGGACGAGTCGTTGGCTCAGGTGCTCAGAAAGCTTCAGCGAGTGTACTGCGGCACGATCGGCTACGAGTTCGAGCACCTCGAGGATCCCGCCGTGGTACGTTGGCTTTGGAACCAGGTGGAATCAGGTGTTCACACCCAGCCGCTCGAAGCTGGGCAACGCGTGCGGCTGTTGCAGAGGTTGACCGAAGTCGAGTCGCTGGAGCAGTTTCTGCACCGAGCTTACCTGGGACAGAAGCGGTTCTCCATCGAGGGCACCGACACGCTGGTTCCCATGCTGGACCTGGCACTGGAAGCGTCGGCCCGGACAGGGGCTGAGCGCGTGGTACTGGGGATGGCACACCGGGGCCGATTGAACGTGCTGGCCCACTTCGTAGGCGTGGGATACGAGGAGATCCTTCGGGAGTTCGAGGGGATCGAGGCCAAGGGCGCATTCACGGTGGAGGGGACCGGGGATGTCAAATATCACCACGGCGCGGAGGGTGAGCGGAGTCTACCCGACGGGTCCACCATACGTATTACGCTCGCTCCCAATCCGAGCCATCTCGAGTTCGTGAATCCTGTGGTTGAGGGCATGGTGAGGGCTCTCCAATACCGTGGCGAAGAGCAGGAAGCCGAGCGGGACACCCGCGCCGTCGTCCCCATCCTCATCCACGGAGATGCGGCCTTCGCCGGGGAGGGCGTAGTGGCCGAGACGCTCAACATCGGCCGTCTGGCGGGCTACACGACCGGGGGTACTGTACACATCATCGCCAACAACCAGATCGGATTCACGACGCTGCCGGTCGAAGGTCGATCCACTCGCTACTCGAGTGATCTCGCCAAGGGATTCAGCTTTCCGATCATCCACGTGAATGCTGACGATCCCGAAGCGTGTCTGTCGGCTGTTCGCCTCGCCATGGCGTATCGCTTCGAGTATCGCGATGACGTGGTGATCGACCTCGTGGGATATCGACGGCATGGGCACAATGAAGGAGACGAGCCGAGCTACACGCAGCCGCTGGCGGCGAGGGCGATAAGGGATCACGACACCGTGACAACCATTTACGGGAAGCGACTCGTGGCGGAGAGCGCCCTCGCGGAGCAGGACGTCGAGGCCATGGTGACCCGGGTCTCGGCCCATCTACGAGACGCACAGGACGAGGTGCGGAGCGAGAAACACGCTCGGACGGACGTGATCTCGGACGGCGATCTGGAGGTCGGACTCGACGCTGTCCCGCCGGTGACGCTCGAGGCGCTCGTGGAGGTCAATCGGGCTACTCTGGCTACGCCGGACGGCTTTGGGGTCCACGCGAAGCTGGCCCGACAACTCTCGCGCCGAGACGAGGATTTCGGACCGGATTTTGAAATGGACTGGGCGCACGCGGAGGCACTGGCGTTCGGGTCGCTTTTGCGGGAGGGGATTCCCGTGCGACTGACCGGGCAGGACTCCCAACGCGGCACGTTCAGCCATCGGCACCTAGTCCTGCACGACTCCGAGACCGGCCAGCAGCACACGCCGCTGGCCGACTTTGGGGATGCTCGTTTCGAGATCCACAACTCTCCGCTCTCGGAGATGGCGGTCTTGGGTTTCGAGTACGGATTCAGCGTGGCCTCCGATAAGGACCTCGTGCTATGGGAAGCACAGTTCGGGGATTTCGCCAACGCGGCGCAGGTGACCATTGATCAGTTCGTGTCGTCCGGATGGGAGAAGTGGGGCCAGCTGGCCAGCCTGGTCATGCTCCTGCCGCACGGATACGAGGGCCAGGGACCCGAGCACTCCAGTGCTCGACTCGAGCGTTTCCTACAACTGTGCGCTGAGGACAACATGCGGGTAGTGTCGGCGAGCACGCCGGCCCAGTACTTCCACCTGCTCCGTCGTCAGGCGCACGCAAGGCCGGAGCGGCCCCTCGTCGTGATGTTCCCGAAGAGTCTCCTACGGCATCCGATGGCTACGTCGATCGTATCGGATCTGGTCCACGGGACCTTCCAGCCGGTCCTCGACGACCCGTTCGAGCTGGACCGTGCGACCGTTACGCGCTTGGTGTTGTGTTCGGGAAAGCTGTACTACGACCTGATCCGGAGTGAGTTGCGAGAGGCTGCGTCGACGGTGGCGATCGTTCGCCTGGAGGAGCTCTACCCGTTTCCCGGTGACGAGCTCACGACGCTGGTGGGGCGCTACCCCGCGCTCGAGGAAGTGTTGTGGGCCCAGGAGGAGCCTCGAAACATGGGGGCCGTAGCCTACGTCGGGCCTCGTCTGCGAAGCGCGGTGCCCCGAGAGCTGAGCCTCAGCCACGTGGCCCGCCCAGAACGTGCGAGCCCCGCGGAGGGGAAGAACATCGGCCATGTCGTAGCGCAGGCGCGGGTGGTCTGGGAAGTGCTCAGCCTGGCGACGGGACGCTAGTGTCCTGAGTCAGAAATTCGGCACAGCAACTCAGTACCAGCGGATCAGAAGCTTTCCGAAATTCGCGTTGGCCGCCATGACCGTGTGAGCCTCTCCCACCTCCTCGGGCGCGAACACTCGTTCGATTACCGGCCGCGCCTCCCCGTTGGAGAACATAGGTAGGACGCGGGCCTCGAAGGCCTCCGCGAGTGAAGCTTTTTCCTTCAAGGGCCGAGCCCGAAGGACGGTTCCTCTCAGGGTCACCCGCCGACTCATCAGGGCCCGAAGGTCGATCTGGGTCACGGGGCCGCCGGGTACGCCGACCACGATGTGGCGTCCTCCGGGTGCCACGACCCGTTGGTTCCCACCCAGATAGGGCCCACCCACGAGGTCCAGAATTACGTCCGTACCCCTTCCTCCGGTGACCTCGAGGACGCGCTCCGGCCAGTCCTCGTTACCCATCACCGGGTGGTCGAGTCCGAGCTCGACGGCACGCTCGAGTTTGTCTGGAGTGCGTGAGGTGCCCACCGTAACGGCACCGAGCGCCTTGGCCATCTGCACCGCGGCCGTCCCCACGCCACTCCCCACTGCGTGGACGAGCAGGATCTCTCCCACATCGAGTCCCATCTGGAGGACCGCCGCATCAAACGCCGTCATGAACACCTCGGGGATCGCCCCGGCGTCCTGTTCGGTCATCGAGTCCGGGATCGGCACGACCGTGGAGTGATGCGTCGTTATGTACTCGGCGTACCCACCCCCTCCCAGAATCCCCATGACTGGGTCGCCGACCTGCCATCGCGCCGCGTCGGGGCCGAGAGCGTCGACGACCCCGGCGAACTCCATACCGAGGATGTCTTTTGGCCAGCCGTCCGGGACCGGGTATTTTCCCATCCGCTGTAGTAGGTCGGCCCGATTGACTCCGGAGGTCGCTACGCGCACTCGGACCTCACCGGCCTGAGGAACGGGCTTGGATACTGATCTTACCGAGAGGACCTCAGGGCCGCCCTGTCCATCTGTGACGACCGCTCGCATGCTGTCTGAATCGTTCATGCCTGATATGATAGGCACATGCGCAACCCTTGGCATCCGAACTGATGCTCCTACCGATAGAACTCGACCGCCCGATCGTTTTTCTGGATCTCGAGACGACCGGGTTGAGTACGCGAGATGATCGCATCATCGAGATGGCCATCCTGCGTGTCTCGCCTCAGGGAGACGTGCTGGAGCGGGTCAGGCGTTTTAATCCGGGTATCCCCATTCACCCCCAGGCGAGCGAGGTGCACGGAATATTCGACGAGGACCTGGTCGATGAGGCTCCGTTCGGTGCCCGGGCCAGGGCGCTCTTCCAACTACTGGATCCTTGTGATCTCGGTGGGTTCAACATTCGGCGCTTCGATTTGCCGATGCTCATGGCCGAGTTCAAGCGCGCTGGCGTCGACTTCGACCACGAGGCTCGGCGCGTCATCGACGTTCAAGGCATCTTCCACAGGGAGGAGCCCCGTGATCTCTCGGCCGCCGCTCGGTTCTACCTCGACCGTGAGCACCAAGAGGCTCATACCGCCCTCGGAGATATCCGTACAACGGCGGCCGTCCTTGCGGCTCAGATCGAGCGCTATCCCGAGCTTCCCCGAAGCATGGACGAGCTCAACGCCTACTTTGATGAGTTCATGCCCATTCGAACCGAGCTCGATCAATGGTTCACTCGCGCAGATGAGGGGCTGGTCTTCAGGAGGGGAAAGCACAAAGGACGAGCTCTCGCGGAGGTAGCCTCGGAGGAACGCGACTACCTCGATTGGATGTTGGGTGCCGAAGACATGGACGAGACGGTGCTGGACGCCGTACGAGCCGCACTCGCGGAAGCGTCCACGGATGACCCGTCCACTGCCGAGTGAGCGCTTGCAGTGTGTGGGTGACCCGCCTAACTCTACACCTCACGTCCAATTGGAGTCCACGATGATGCACCCGATGCAAAGGCTCGCGCTCGCGGCGTTCGCCACCGTCCTTCTGATGCCGACGCTGTCAGTCGCTCAGACCGCCCCGATCAACGAGGACCTCCTCACCACCTTCAGGCCGCGTTCGATCGGACCGGCGGTCACGAGTGGGCGGATCCACGACGTCGAGGCGCTGCCGAACGACCCTTCCACGATCTTTCTCGCGTCCGCATCCGGGGGGCTTTGGAAGACTACGAATCGTGGGCACACGTGGCGCAACGTGTTTGCAGACAAGGACGTGAGTACCTTCGGTGACGTGGCGATCGCTCCGTCGAATCCGCGCATCATGTATGCGGGGACGGGTGAGCAGAACAACCGTCAGAGCTCTTCGTGGGGCAACGGTGTGTACCGGTCTGATGACGGCGGCGACACGTGGCGCCACCAGGGCCTCGTAGAGACCCGGCACATCGGCAAGGTCCTCGTGCACCCCAACGATCCGGACATCGCCTACGTGGCGGCGCTCGGTAACCTGTGGCGTGGCAATGAAGAGCGCGGTGTCTATCGCACGCGCGACGGCGGACGGACCTGGCAGCGAGTTCACCACGTCGACGAGTACACCGGCGCGGTCGATCTCGTCATGGACAGCCGGAATCCCGACGTGCTCTACTATGCTGCCTACCAGCGGCTCCGCCGCACATGGGGCTTCAATGGAGGGGGTCCAGGCAGCGGCATCTACCGGAGCACCGACGGAGGCGACAGTTGGACTGAGCTCACGAACGGGATTCCTTCCGGGGACAAGGGGCGCATCGGGCTCGCCATCTCGGAGTCCAACCCTCGGGTGTTGTTCGCCTTGATCGAGCACGCCGACAGTGACTTACAGGGGACCTATCGGAGCGGAAACGGCGGAGACTCGTGGACCCGTGTGAATTCGCTCGACCCGAGACCGATGTACTACTCCGAGATCTTCATCGATCCTACGACGGAGGACCGGATCTACGTGTTGGCGACTTCCTCATTCAAGAGCGAGGATGGAGGACGCACGTTCGAGGAGATCGCCGTGCGGCCCACCTACGACGTGGGGGTGCACGCTGACCAACACGCCCTCTGGATCGATCCCAACGACCCGAACCATCTCTACATGGCGGGGGACGCGGGGCTGTGGGAGACGTACGATCGCGGGACCAACTTCAGGAAGGTCAACAACATCCCGATCGCTCAGTTCTACGCCATCGGAGTGGACAACCGCGATCCCTACTGGGTGTACGGTGGCATGCAGGACAACCACTCGTGGATGGGTCCATCGGAGACTCGAAGATGGATCGGCATCCTCGCCGATGACTGGAAGCAGACGGGCTTCGGCGACGGCATGTACCAGCAGGTCGATCCGACCAATCATCGCTACGTCTACGCCAACTCCAACGGTGGTGGTTACTACCGCATGGACCCAGAGACGGGCGACATGTTGGATATCCGTCCGAGAGCGCCGGAGGGTGAGGAGGCGTATCGGTGGGATTGGGTCTCTCCGAGCCTGGTGTCCGTACACGATCCGTCGGTCGTCTATCTGGGGGGGAACCGCCTGTTCATCTCGGGCGATCATGCCGAGTCGTGGACGCGGACCGAGGATCTCACCCGTCGTGAGGACCGGGATGAGATGCGGCTCATGGGCGTGTTCGGCGCTGACGTTACGATCTCGCGCAACGACGGCACGTCCAACTATGGGGAGATCATCGTCATCGCCGAATCCCCCCTCGACGCCCAGGTCCTTTGGGTCGGCACGGACGACGGCAACGTCCAGGTGTCTCGCGACAAAGGACGGAACTGGACCGAGGTCAGCAGCAACATCGGAGGGGTTCGAAACGGCACCTACGTGAGCCGGATCCTTGGCTCGCGGACCGGGGCGGGTGTGGCTTATGTGGCGTTGGATGCACATCGGGACGGGGATTTCGAGCCCTATGTATACCGCACCCGTGACTTTGGTCAGACGTGGGAGCCGCTCATGGCGAACCTCCCTTCGGGCTCCGTAAACTCTATGGTTGAGCACCCGGACAATCCGAACGTGCTGTTTGTGGGGACCGAGCACGGCTTGTTCGTCAGCACAGACGCGGGTGGCCAGTGGGCGAGGATGCCGAATCTGCCGACGACACACATTGATGATCTGGTGATCCATCCTCGTGAGAAGGACCTGATCATCGGCACACACGGCCAGAGCGCATGGATTTTGGACGATTCGAGTCCGCTGGCCGAGTGGACCGCTGCGGTTTCGGCCGCGTCCGCGCACGTATTCAGTATCCAGGGCGCGACCATCTTCAATTACCGGAAGGACACGTCCTACCGCGGAAATGCGGAGTTCCATGGTACCAACCCGGTCTCCGGAGCGATCATCACGTATTCCCTCGGCGCGGGCGGTGGGTCGGCGACGCTCACGGTCACGAACAGTTCGGGTCGCGTGGTCCGCGAGTTGATCGTGCCTTCCGAGCCGGGTGTCCATCGAATCAACTGGGACCTCCGGCACGGGACATCGGAGGGACCCCAGCTCTGGACTCGTCACGATGACCCGAGTCTCGCCCGACCGGTCGACGACGTTGGGGTTTGGGTGTCTCCGGGGAGGTATACGGTGACCCTAGGGTCGCGAGGGACTTCCGCAACAGAGACCGTCGACGTACAAGGGGATCCGCAGCTTCCGATTACGCAGGCGATGTACGAGGAACGGGAAACCTTCCTCGTGGAGCTCTCGGCCGTGCCCCGCCGGGTGGAGGAGGCCCGACCGGGTCTGCAGTGCGGCGGCTTCGGGTTTGGTGGTGGTGCACGCCCGCAGGGGACGGACGGAGAGTTCTGTCAGATTCAGCGACAAGCCCAACAGCTCATCCAGGGGCTAGCCGGAGGTCAGGTACGACCGGGCACGCTCTACCCACCCACGCCGGAGCACCGGGCGCGTAAAGTCTCCCTCGAGGAACGCCTCGAGCGGTTATTGTCTTCCCAGAGAGAAAACTGACGGAGCCCGCATGAACAACTTCTTCCTGAACGCGCACTCTGGTTTGCGCTATCTGATTCTCCTTGCCGGCGTTCTGACCGTGTTGTATGCGGCGTACGGTATGGCTACACATCGAGCTTATGACAAGAGGATGCGCATCTTTGCCTCGAGCTTTGCGGGGACGCTGCACCTGCAGATCCTACTGGGGTTGGCCGTCCTCTTGTCGGGTCGTTTCCAGCCCGCTCTCATTGGGCACATCTTCATGATGCTCTTCGCGGCTGTTGCGGCACAGGTTCCGAGCGCGGTCATGCGGAGAAGGCCCGAGGAGGAGAAGTCTTACGCGCCGCACTTGGTGGGCGCCTTGGTTGCGTTGGCCCTGATCGTCGGTGGCGTTATGGCTATCGGACGTCCCATCGTCGGCTGAGCGTCTGACTTCCCCACGCATCCCGCAGGATGACGGTTGTGACCTAGGCTTGGTCATGGGTGGTGGCGGTGCGCGCGCCGCCTATCAGGTCGGATCTCTCCGTTACCTGGCCCGGCGCTTCCCCGATCTCGAAGTCCCGATCGTCACGGGCGTGTCGGCGGGAGGGATCAACGCGGCCCATTTCGCTTCTCACCATGGCTCGTTTGCTCAGGCCATTCAAGAACTGTCTGGACTGTGGGAGCGCCTCACCGTTGAGGACGTCTTCAGGGTCGACACGCCTTCACTCGGCTGGATTGGCCTGCGCTGGATATTCCAGTTGATGTCCGGGGGCATGGGCGGCGCCGTCAGTGTGCGAGGCCTCGTGGATACGACGCCGCTCCATAGCTTTCTGTCCGAGGTGCTTCACGCGGTCGACGGCGAGTTGACCGGAATTCAGCGCAACCTGGCGGTGGGTCGACTCAAGGCCGTGGCCTTGAGTACTTCCAGCTACACCACAGGACAGTCGTTGACTTGGATTCAAGGACGGGATCTCAACGATTGGACGCGGCCCCAGCGACGCTCTGAACAGACGGTCCTGAAGGTGGATCACGTCATGGCGTCGTCGGCTCTCCCGCTGTTTTTTCCGGCGATCAAGGTCGGCGACGAATTCTATGGCGACGGCGGCATCCGGCTGACGGCTCCACTCTCCCCTGCGCTCCATCTGGGCGCGGGCAAAATCCTGGCCATCTCCACTCGTTACAACCGTACCGCTGCGGAGGCGGGCGTGCCGGAAGTGTTGGGCTATCCGCCTCCGGCTCAGGTACTGGGGGCTCTCTTGAATTCGGTGTTTCTCGATCTCCTGGATCAGGACGCCCTCAGGCTCCAGCGCCTGAACTCTCTGCTCAGGCGGCTTCCTAAGGAGGAGAGAAACGGCCTTCGCGAGGTGGACCTGCTGGTCCTTCGTCCGTCGGTCGACCTGGGGCGCTTGGCGAACGAGTTCGAGCCTCAATTGCCGAAGACGTTTCGGTTTCTCACGCGAGGCTTGGGCACCCGGCAGACCAGTAGTCCGGATTTGCTGAGCATGGTCCTGTTTCAGCAAGACTATCTCTGTCGACTGATCGAGCTCGGGGAAGCCGACGCCGAGGCTCGTGCCGAAGAGATCGACGCTTTCGTGCTCAGGGGTGCCCCCACGGACTGACCCCGCCCCTGCCTTAATTGCAGCCCCCGCAGAGGTCCAGGCGTTACATTTATGGCCGCAGCGGTCATTGAGGCTGGACGCCCGCCCCCAGCCCGAAAGCAGGGGTAAGGTGATGTCGCAAGAGTCAAAATCGCACGAAGCCAAGAGTAGCCTCGCGAGCGTCGATGAGGCACGGCAGGTCGCAGAAGCCGCGAGGGAGACCGAGTGGAAGAACCGGAGCTTCGCTCGCGGGATTTTCGACGGCCGACTCGACCTGGACGTCGTGTATCCGCCGCCCCAACCCGACCCGGAGTTGGAGGCGAGGGCCAAACCCTTCCTGAGGGCACTCGAGGAGTTCACCAGGACCCACATTGATGGCGATGCCATCGATCGGGATCGCTGGGTACCGCAGGAGGTGCTGGACGGCCTGGCGGAGCTTGGAGCCTTCGGGATCAAGATTCCTCGAGAATACGGCGGCCTGGGGTTCACGCAGTATCACTACAACAAGGCGCTCGCCATCGTGTCGAGTCGGTGTGCCTCCACAGGCGCGTTTCTGTCCGCGCATCAGTCGATCGGGGTGCCCCAACCGCTGATCTATTTCGGGACCGAGGAGCAGAAGCGGAAGTACTTGCCGAGGTTGGCCGCCGGCGAGCTGTCGGCGTTCGCGCTCACGGAGCTGGATGTCGGCTCCGACCCCGCGAACCTTTCTACGACGGCCGAACTCTCCGACGACGGCAAGCACTGGATTCTGAATGGCGAGAAGCTCTGGTGCACGAACGGACCGAGGGCGGACATCATTGCGGTCATGGCTCGGACGCCGCCACGCGAGGGTGTACGCGGGCGTCGGCCCATCAGCGCGTTCATCGTCGAGACGGCGTGGGATGGCGTTGAAGTGGGGCATATCTGCTCGTTCCTGGGCCTCAACGGTCTCTCGAACGGCGTGTTGCGTTTCAACAACGTGAAGGTCCCGAAGGAGAATCTGCTTTGGGAAGAGGGCAGGGGGCTCAAGCTCGCCCTGGTGACTCTCAATACCGGGCGTCTCTCCATTCCGGCCTTTTGTGCCGTGGGCGCGAAGGCCGCCCTGCTCGTATGCCGCGAGTGGTCCAAGGAGCGGTTCCAGTGGGGAGCTCCGATCGGTAAACACGATGCCGTGGCTCAGATGCTGGGGAAGATGGCCGCCAACACGTTCGCGCTCGACGCCGTCGTAGAGCTTACTGCGCTCATGGCCGACACGAAGGGCTTCGACATCCGTCTCGAGGCGGCCATCGCGAAGATGTGGAACAGCGAGACCAGCTACGAGGTCATCGACGACGCAGTGCAGATCCGGGGTGGAAGGGGGTACGAGCGGGCGGACTCCCTGAGGGCGCGAGGCGAGTACCCTTATCCCATCGAGCGCGCCCTGCGTGATGCGCGCATCAATCTCATCTTCGAGGGCTCCAGTGAGATCATGCGGCTGTTCATCGCGCGGGAGGCCGTAGATAGCCATCTGAGCATTGCCGGCGACATCATCGATCCGCGTGCGCCGCTGGGCCGCCGCATCAAGGCTCTGTTCCGTGCGGGCTTCTTCTACGCCTGGTGGTATCCGAGTCGCTGGCTGACGTGGGGCCGGTGGCCCCGCTATCGCGGGTTCGGTCCTCTGGCGACGCATTTGCGGTTCGCACGCAGGGCCGCTGCCCGACTGGCCCGCTCGATCTTCCACGCCATGGTTCGGTTTGGGCCTGGACTCGAGCGAAAGCAGGCGGTGCTGGGTAGGATCGTCGAAATCGGCTCGGAGATCTTCGTCATGGTGGCGACGTGCACCCGTGCGCAGGTCCTGGTTCGGGACCGACCCACCGACCGGTCACCGTACACGTTGGCGAACCTCTTCTGTCTCCAGGCTCGGGAGCGCATCGACGATCGATTCCGGCGGCTATTCCGCAACAACGACGCCTCGACCTATGACGTCGCTCAAGGGGCCATGAAGGGCACGTTCTCGTGGGTGGAGGAGGGCATGGTCGACGAAGACTGGGTTCCACCTGCCGAGGGTCCAGTTGGCGGAAGTGACTCCGGCGAGGTGGAGCTCGCATCCGTGAACGAAGGAGAGCCGGAGCCTGCGTCGACAGGTTGATCCTCAGCTCACCAGTGCCTCGTGGGATTGGCGGCGGTAGAGCCTGTCGTAGACGTCGTTGCGCTCGAGCAATTCGCGGTGGGACCCCTGGTCCACGATTCTTCCGTGGTCGAGGACGAGGATCCGGTCCGACCGGATCACGGTCGACAAACGGTGAGCGATAACCAGCGTCGTTCTCCCCTGCATCAGGTGCTCGAGCGCGTCTTGTACCAACGCCTCGCTCTCCGAGTCCAGACTGCTGGATGCTTCGTCCAGAATCAGGACCTTGGGCCTTTCCAGCATCACACGAGCGATGGCGATTCGCTGTCGTTGACCGGCACTGAGCGTTACGCCTCGCTCGCCCACGATCTGATCGTATCGGTCCGGCAACTCGGCGATGAAGTCGTGGGCGTGGGCGGCGTGGGCCGCTTCCTCGATCTCCTCCTGCGGGGCATCGAGGTTGCCGTAGACGAGATTCTCATGGATCGTGCCGCCGAAGAGCATCGGTTCCTGGGGGACGATGCCGATCATGCCTCGCAGCTCTTCGAGAGCGAGTTCCCGGACGTCGATCCCGTCCAAGGTCACGGAGCCCTCCAAAGCGTCGAAGAAACGTGGAATCAACGCCGCGAGCGTACTCTTGCCGGAGCCTGAGCTGCCGACCAACGCTACCGTAGACCCCTCTTCCAGCACGAGGTCGATGCCCTCCAAGACCATGGGGAGCTCCGGTCCGTAGCGGAACGTGACACCCTCGTAACGTACGATCCCCCTGGGGGGGGTGGGCAGCGACTTGGGACGGGGCGGGGACTGGATGGCGACGGGATGGTCGAGCAGCTCGAAGATGCGTCGCGCGGCACCGGCAGCCTCCTGTAGGTTTCCCCAGAAGCCAGCCAAGGAAGTGATCGCCCCCGAGATCGTAACCGCGTAAAGAAGGAACGCGACAAGGGTTCCAGGGGTGAGCTCGCCGGCGAGCACCAGCCGTCCCCCTTCCCACAGCACCATGACGATGGCTCCGAAGGCGGCGAAAGTGACGGCTCCCGTGAGGCTGGCCCGTGCGACCGCTCGTCTCAGACCCTCGTCCCTGGCCCGATTGATGGCTCGCCCGTACGCGTCGGTCTCGTATTCTTCCCGCGTGAAGCTCTGGACCGTGCGGATCTGGGTAAAGACCTGCTCGGCTCTCGCGACGGCGTCCGCGAGGCGATCTTGGATGTGCGTGCTCAGGCTTCGAACCTTGCGGCCGAAAAACCACCCTACCAGGGCCGCGAAGGGGATCGCTGTAAGGGTGACCAAGGTGAGGCGCGGGTGGGTGATGGTTACCAGCACGAGTGCGCCCACGAGAAAGACGACCTGCCTGATGATCTCCGGCACCCCGAACCGAAGCACCCCCTGGATCAGCCCGGAATCGGAAGCCAGGCGTGAGGACAGTTCCCCGACCCTCCTTTCGGCGAAGAATCCAGGCGGCTGCGAGACGAGGCTACTGAACAGGTCGCGCCTCAGGTCAGCGACTACGCGCTCCGAGACCGAGGCCGTCAGGTAACTTTGCGCGAAGTTGACGACCGCCAGAACTCCGAACAGTGAAAGGAGCCCGATGGCGATGCGGTTCAAGAGTTGGCCGTCCGCAGCCAGAAACGCGGCGTCGAGTAACTCTCTCACCACCAACGGAAACGCCAGCCCGATGCTCACGCTTGCCAACATCAGCACGCCGGCTACGAGTAGAGGAAACCGGTACGGTCGCACCCTCGGCGCCAGACGCCGAAGGAACCCCGCCGTCTTCTTGGGGGTCAGGCGCTCCTGCGGGGGCATTGAAGCCTCTCGTGATATATTCGGGTCATTGCTGGGTATCGATCTTGCGGCCGTCGATGCTCGGGACCGACCAAGATAAAAGAGAGGATCCGGAATGAACACCGGACACCACCACAGGGCGTTCCTCATCACCACGGTCTGGACCCTCGGGCTCCTGTTTCTCGGCAGTGTGGTTCACGCTACGGAGTCTAGTCTGGCGTGTCCAGATTGGCCCACGTGCTTCGGGACCTTGATGCCGGAGATGACGGGCGGCGTATTTTGGGAACACCTCCACCGGCTCGTCGCCGGAGGGCTAGTCGTGATCTTCATCGGGGCGACTTATATGGCGTGGAGGCCGGAGGCGCATCGTCCGGCCGTGCGTCGGTGGGCCTTGGCCGGGATCGGACTCCTGCTGGTCCAGAGTGTAGTCGGGGGGGTGACGGTGTTGATGAGGCTTCCCGACGCCGTCTCGACCACGCATCTGGCTTTGGCCTTTCTGTTCGTGGCTCTTGCCACGGTGCTCACCGTCGTCACATCTGCGACATGGACCGAGGGGGAAGGCCCCTGGCAAGGTGTCAGGGAGCTCCGAGGGCTCGCGGTTGCCGCTGCCGGTCTGACCTTCCTTCAGTCCGTGCTCGGGGGAGCGGTCCGGCATATGGACGCGGGGCTCGTATGTCCCGACGTGCCGTTGTGCCTGGGGCAGTGGATTCCTCCCCTTCAGAACGCAGCTGTTGTGGTGCACTTCTCTCACCGGACAACTGGACTGCTACTCCTGATCGCCCTGCTGGTCTTGTCTGTGAGGGCCACGCGACGCTTGGGTCCGTCGCTCGCTCGAACCCTGGCCCTCTCGGCGGGTGTGTTGATCGTACTGCAGGTGATGCTGGGGTTCTTGTCCGTGTACACGCGCCTGTCTGTCGCCGCCGTCTCGCTCCACACGCTGCTCGCCGCATCACTGCTGTGCGTCACGGTGGCTTTGTCGGCGCTGTCGTGGGGACCGGGGAGACGAGTCGAGTCGAATGGACGCTGAGGCGATCGGAGGCATGTTGGCGAGCACCAACGCCCTGCTGAATTTCACGAGTGGAGTTTTCCTCGTCTCCGGCTTTGTTTTCGTGCGGCGTCGAGATGTGAGGCGGCATCGACGCAGCATGTTGGGTGCGGTGACGACCTCGGCCTTGTTCCTGGTCTTCTATTTGACCCGGCTCGCTATTTCGGGAACGCATACCTTTGCGGGTGAGGGCGTGGCCAAGGTTTTCTATTTGGGGCTGTTGATCTCGCACATGATCTTGGCGGCACTGATCGTTCCCGGGATCCTGCGACCTCTATACCTGGTCTCGAAGAAGCGCTTCCACGATCACGCCCGTCTGGCCCGGTGGGTCTATCCCGCATGGATGTACGTCTCCATTACCGGGATCGTGGTCTACGTCCTGCTCTACCACGTGTTCGGTTTCGTGTAGCTCGAGGTCTAGGTCGCGATCTCGCTCGGGTCCGTCTTCTCGAAGACGTCGCCGAGGAACGTAAAGGCGATCGCGAGCTCGCCCCAAAGCGTGACGAGCGCGGCGATGACTGCCAGGGAGAGGGCGGCGCCCCCCAAGCCTAAACGGAGAAGCACGACACCTGCCGCCACAGCGGGAAACGTCAGAGCGACGATCAGGAGCGCTCCGGTGAAGGCCAGCGTGAGCATCTGATGACCGATCACTTCGATCCCACCCCCTCGTGTTCCCGACTTCTGCACCCAGGCCGGAAGCACTACCGCACCGGCGTTTTGGATGGCCATGGAAATGCCGTTGACGGCCGGAAGCACCAGGATCGCGGCAGCGAATCCGTATAGGAGCACCATGAAGTGTCCCGTTGCCAGCTCCCCGAAGGCCAGGCAGGCGAGTCCACCCGAGAAGAGAGCCAACTGTAGGGCCGTGAGTGAAAGCGCGGAGGCGGCCACCTCCGCTATGACGATGGAGGAGGACGACAGGGGATAACTCCTGAGGACGTCGAACCTCGTCATGTCGTCCCTGAGGTCGTTGCGAATTCCCAAGGGGCCAAAGACGGTGAGGATGGCCCCGGAGGCCACGAGCACCAGGCCGAGCGTATCGATCGCGTCACTGGGTGATCCCGTCATTATGACCATCAACAGATACAGAATCACCAGGACAGCGCCGATGACAGCCGAGCTGACGACGCGCATCTGACGTGAGAAGGCGACGCAGTTCTTCCAGAACAGAGCCACGGCCGGCGTGCCTGTGGGGCTCAGTGGGAAGGGCGCCGGGCGGTCACCACGGACCCGGACGTCGGCCATCTTGGAGCGGCGACCTGCCCGGATCGCGAGGCGCCTTTCCGCTCGCCTGCGCCCTGCCGCGGCTGCAGCCTCCTCAAACGTCGCGTCTGTCCGGATCACCCACCGGTAGTGTAGAAACAGCACGGCGAACGCGAGTACGGCGGGAAGAAGCCATGCGCTGACACTCCCGGCGAACGTGGGCGCCAGCACCAGGTGAAAGGGAAACAGGACAATACGAGCCGCGGGCGACGCTAATACACTCAACAGGCTGGCCGCGATATCCTCGACGCTGTCGGCTGCGCGGACCTCGAACATCACCTGTCCGACGGCCCACATCAGCGTCCCGAAGGCGAGGACAAAGAAGACGATGGCGACCCGATTGCGCCTCCAACCCATGGCTCCCTGGCTGAGCGCGCTCGCCTGGACCAATGAAGCGGAAGCTTGGTGCAGGTGCAGAGTCGTGAACAACATCCAAAGCGCTACGGCACGCAGGGGCCACGGCAGCCCTCCCCGGCCGAATAGGTAGGAAAGCACGAGGGCGGAAGGAACGATGGCCAACTGTACCTGCATGAGTCGAAAGCGGATCAAGTCGGGCCGACGAAGAGGGGCCGGCACCAAGATCTGTACCTGGGCCGGTGTGAGCGCCAACGCGTCGGTGTGCCCTCCCCAGAGCCACCACCACGACGCGAACAGCGCTAGAACGAGCGGAGCCGAGGCCGTGAAAAGCGGGTCGCCGGCTCGCAGCGTGGCCAAGTCGGGATCGAATAACGACGTCGAAAAGAGAAGACCGAGGTACGCGATGCCGAACAGCGAGGCAATCGCATAGCGCGGAGTCCTGAGACGCTCGACAATGAGGTGGCCCCGGTTCCACGCGCTCGTGCGCAGGTAATACAGGAAATGCGGAAGTGGCGAGCGCCGGATCGGAACGCTCACGGGTCCCCTTCTGTGAGCGCTAGGAAGACGTCCTCGAGACCCTCCCCCTCGAGATCCGGACGGTAGTCCTTGATCTCACTCATGGTGCCCGCAAAAAGGAGCCGTCCCTTCTGGATCACCAGAACACGGTCGCACAGCTCTTCGACGAGATGGAGGAGGTGTGAGCTCAGAATGACGGCGCCCCCGGCTGCGGCGCGGGAGCGGATCGTGCTCTTTATCCGTCGAATCGAACCCGGGTCGAGGCCCGTGAGGGGTTCGTCGAACAGCAAGACAGAGGGATCGTGCAGGAGCCCGCAGGCGATCGCTAACTTTTGTCTCATGCCTCTAGAGAGTTGGTCTGGGAGCTTCTTGGCGTGGTCGACCAACTCCCAGTCCCGCAGCAGTTCAGCGATCGGCGCCTCCGGATTCTCCACCCCGTATATACGGCCGATGAAGCGCAGGTGCTCCTGGACGTTCAGATAGTCGAAGAGTTGTGGCTCATCCGGGATGAATGCCAGCCTGGACTTGGCTTCCACGGGCTCCTCCGCCAGATCGTGACCCGCCACGTGAATCGTGCCGCCCGACGGTGGGATGATCCCCGCGACGCTTCGCAGGGTGGTGGTCTTGCCCGCCCCGTTGAGCCCGACGAGCCCCAGGATCTCACCTGCCCCTACGGAAAATGAGAGATCAGTGACAGCGGCGACATCACCGTAGAGCTTCGTGAGGGACTCGACTTCGATCCTGTCAGGACGTTCGATTTCCACTAGATTTCCCCGAAAGAGCGGCGCACGCCGAACGAAAATGGTCGGAGGCATGCCCCGCCGACAAGACAGGAGATGCGGTCCACAGAATGACCCCTTGGGTAACGCGGCTGTTGGTGGCGAACGTGGTGGTGTTTTTGGTGGTGCAGCCGGGCACGCTGCTCTATGGGCTTCTGACGTTGTTTCCCCCCGCCGTTGTCGGGATCGACCGCGTCTACATTCCGGCCATGCCCTTCAGGCCGTGGACCGTCTTCACTTACATGTTCCTGCACGCGGGCTTCGGCCACGTTTTCTTCAACATGATCGGGATGTTCTTCTTCGGCCCTCGACTCGAGGCGAGGCTCGGGCCCAAGAACTTCTTGGGGCTCTATTTCCTGAGCGGTCTCGGCGGCGCGGCCTTCTCCTTTCTCTTTTCGTTCAGTGCAGGAACATGTA
>Ga0310121_10001293_pt1 | contig 25969 bp, 32 predicted proteins | sample CB27_Tmax_986_MG_FD_203504 | JGI IMG/M metagenome (GOLD analysis project Ga0310121, IMG submission 203504) | Marine microbial communities from Western Arctic Ocean, Canada - CB27_Tmax_986 | ecosystem: Environmental > Aquatic > Marine > Oceanic | place: Canada: Western Arctic Ocean | collected...
AGGCGAGCTGCCGACCCGTACCGGGCACGGTGAGCTCGCGCGCCTCGAAGAGCGGCTCGTCGCCGAGCGTGGCCGGGTCGTAGCGGCGGATCTCCCCCTGCCGCGTGGTCGGGTTGACGGTTGTGTACGAAAAGCGCTCGCCGCCCTCGATCCAGTTGACGCTCGCCGGGCCCGAGCGTCCGGCGAGGATCACGCTCGCCACCAGCGCCTCCTCGACGCTCGCGAAGCGCTGCAGCTGGGCAGCCGCGCGCACGGGCAGCGACCCGAGAAGGCCACAGAGGACGAGAACGGCGAGGCGGATCTTCACAAATCCCTCCAGGGCACGTGCGAGAAGGTGGGGGCTCCCGGCGGCGGCGGGGCGGTCATCCGGTGACCGGTCTACACCCGGACCCGGGCCGGGGGTGCCTGGAGCCCGAACGACCGGCGGGCTCGCAGGGGGCCCGTCTACTGATGGTCGAGCTGGCCAATCGTGTCCTTGAGCAGGTACACGCAGACCAAGCTGATGAACGCACAGACCGCCACGTAGCCCGCCACGGCCATCGAGGTACCCGTGACCTCGTAGAGCCAGAGCGCGATGAGCAGAGCCGGCCCTCCGGCTGTAATCGACGCGAGCTGGTAGCCGAGCGATGCTCCGCTGTACCGGCTCGATCCCGGGAAGCTCTCAGAGATGAAGGCCGCCTGCGGGCCGTACTGAAGATCGCGCACCGGCAGCCCGAAGAGGATCACCAGGAAGGCCAGGCCGATCGAGCCGGTATCCACCACCGCGAAGTAGATGAAGGGGAACACCATCATCGCCACGCATCCGATCGCCGTGATGCGCTTGCGGCCGATGCGGTCCCCGAGGTGACCGAAGATGACCGCACCCAGCGGCCGGGCGGCGAATCCGGCGAAGAACGTGACGAAGGACAGCATCTCCGCGATGAACGGATCCATCGTCTCGGCGAAGAACCTGGTCGGGAAGACCAGGGCCGCGGCCACCCCGTACAGGAAAAAGTCGTACCATTCGATCGTCGTGCCGACGGCCGAGGCGACCACGGCCCGGATCAATTGCTGCCGCCGCTGTTCTGGGGTCAGCTCGTCATGCTGTGTGGTGGGTGTTGCAAGCGCTGAAGTCTACGCCACCTGACCTCTCCCTTGTCCGATTGCCACGGTTCCGAACCGCAGCTCTTCGTGCCCCTGCAGATGCGTGTCTTGGCGTCGCGTCGCCCGACGAGCCGGATCCCACGGAGCGTGCTGGAACGCCGATCTACCGGGTCCTGCCGACCAACACGTTGGCGGGTGTTTCTCGCGGATGCCCTACAGCCGGGCAGACTCCGGTCTCCAAGCTGGTGACCAACAACCAGAACGGCGGGCCCGGCGCAAGTCAATAAGGACAGGAAGCTACTCTCCGCGCGATGGGATCAACCCGCCATCGCTCCCTTCCCTGCGGCCGCATCGCGCGTAGATTGGCGCGACCGTCCATCCGCACTCGGGAGGAACTTTCCATGCGCAGCACGACCGCCGGATGCCTGTTCCTTGGCGCGTTCTTGGTCGTCGGCGAGGCCGGCGCGCAGCAGGCTCAGGTCCCCGACGCGATGCCCAGCGACATCCCCTACGGACCGTGCAGATCGTCCAGACGGTTATGACCGAGGCAAAACGCGGGGCGCGCAACTGGAAGCTCGCCATCGCGGTCGTCGACCCGCACGGCGACCTGGTCTACTTCTACAAGATGGACCAGACGCAGTTCGAGTCGACCAACATCGCGATCGGGAAAGCGCGCACCGCAGCCCGCCTCCGGCGCCCGACAGAGGTCTTCTTCAACCTCATGCAGACACCGGCCGGATCGTTCGTGCCGACCCTCACGCCCGACTTGATCGCCTCACCCGGCGGGATCCCGGATCCCCCTGGTCGAGAACGGGCAGGTGGTCGGGGCCATCGGTTGCAGCGGCGCCTCCGGCGATCAGGACCACGTGGCCTGCTCGGCCGGGGCGGCAACCCTGAGGTAGGGTTGGGCTAGGGGGTCTGCGGCTGGGGATTCTTGATGCCCTGCTCCACCTTCACAGCGAAGCGGGTGCCCCCGGAGCGGCGGGCCAGATCCACGTACTGGACGACGCGACCGTGGCGCACCGCCTCCTCGGCGCTGATCACCAGCGCCACGTCGGGGCGGCTCCGGAACTCGTCGAGCAGCACGGCCGGAACGTCGACCTCGCTCACGGTGCGGCCGTCGATGCGCATTTCGCCATCGCGGAAGATGGTGAGCGTGAGCGGATCCACGTTAGCCATGTCGGGCGCTGCCGCGCGGGGGAGCTCCACGTTCATCGCCTGGGACACCATGTAGGTCGATACGACCATCAGTACCACGAGCAGCACCAGCAGGATGTCCACCAACGGCGTGATGTTGATGTCGGTGATGAGCGGGTTTTGCCGGGAACGCATGCGTGTGACAGGCATGGAATCTCGGAAGGGGGGAAGGCACGAGCGCCACTGTCCACAGGTAGCCGCCGCGAGGATTCCGCGCCACCCGGGCGCTCTCCCGCCGGTGGCGGTTCGACTTCCTGACCAGCTGCGCGGATCCGAATCGTCGCTACCGGCGCCCTGCCGCTCGCTAAGAGCTCGGGATGGGAGTTGAACCCATAACCCCGGCATTACAAGTGCCGTGCTCTACCAGTTGAGCTACCCGAGCAGGATCGAGTCTCGAGCTCCTCGGCCTCACCAATTTCCGTCGGCGCGGGAGCCCGCTCACCGCCATACCCCTCGGTGTTCCCTGCCGTTTCTCCAGCCGAGTAAGACACTAGCGACTCATCTCCTCCACCCGGCGGACCACCTTCCAGCGCGTGCCCTGGACGGAGTCCTCGAGCACGATCCCCTTGGCAGCCAGCTCCGACCGGATGGCGTCGGCACGGGCGAAGTCCCGCGCGGCGCGCGCGGCGCGCCGCTCCTCGACCATGCGATCCACCCAGGCCACGGTCTCGGCATCGAGCGCGCGCGCCATGCGGGCCACCTCCAGCAAACCGAGCACGCGGTCGATCGATGCGAGCGCGTCGCGCAGGGCGTCGCGCTCACACGCGGGGATCACCCCGGCCCGGTCGAGCGCCGCGTTCGCCTGCCCTACCAGGACGAACAGCGCGGCCAGCGCATCGGCCGTGTTCAGGTCGTCGTCCATGGCGGCGCGGAAGTCCGCGAGCGCGCGCGCGGCCAGGTCGGCGAGCCCGGTCGGCGCGGCGTCCGCGCTCACAGGCGCTTCCTCCACCCGCGCCTCGAAGTCGAGCAACCGCTGCACCGCGCGACCCGATCCCTCGAGGCCCGCCATCATGAAGTTGAGCTCGCTCCGGTACTGCGCGGACAGCAGCTGGTGGCGCACCGCGGCCGGCTCGTGCCCCGCCTCGAGCAGCTCGCGAACCACGATGAAGTTGCCGAGCGACTTCGACATCTTGCGCCCGTCCACGAGCAGGTGCTTCACGTGCACCCAGTGGCGCACGAACGGGCGTCCGGTCGCGCCCTCGGACTGCGCAATCTCGTCCTCGTGGTGCGGGAAGACGAGGTCTTCGCCGCCCATGTGGATGTCGAGCGTCTCACCCAGCTCGGTGATGCTCATCACCGAGCACTCGAGGTGCCACCCTGGGCGGCCGCGCCCCCAGGGAGAATCCCACGCGGCGCCGGCCACCTCATCCTCCGGCTTGGCGGCCTTCCAGAGCGCGAAGTCGCGCACGTCGTCCTTGCCGTAGTCATCCACAGCCACCCGCACGCCCGAGCGGAGTGCCTCGGGATCGACGCGCGCGAGGCGGCCGTAGCTCGGAAACGTCCTGATCGAGAAGTAAACCGATCCGTCCTCGGTGGCGTAGGCGAGCCCCTTGTCCACGAGCGTCTCGACGAAGCCCACCATCCGCTCCACGTACGCGGTGGCGTGCGGGTGGACGTCGGCTGGCAGAATGCCGAGCGTGCGCGCATCGGTCAGGAACGCGCGCTCGAAGCGGGCGGTGTGGTCGCGCAGCGGAACCCCGCGCCGGGCGGCCGCGGCAATCGTCCGGTCGTCGACGTCGGTGATGTTGACGACCAACCGCACCTGATAGCCACTCCACTCTAGGTAACGGTGGAGCAGGTCGTAGACTAAAAAGGCCCGGTAGTTACCGATGTGCGGGTAGTCGTAGACGGTCGGACCGCACCCGTAAACGCGCACGCGCGGCGGGTCGAGCGGCCGGAAGGGCTCGAGGGAGCGCGTGAGCGTGTTGTAGAGGTGCAGGGTCATCGGAGCACTCGGACCTCAGCGATGCGCCAGCCGGGCTCCCCCGCGACGAAGCCGAGGAAGACGACGTACCTGAGCCCTTCGGGCGAGCCGGGCTCCATCACTTCCCACTCCAGCTCCGCGAACCCGCGGCGCGGCGCACCGCCCAGCTCCTCCACGCGGGCGATCGCGTCCGCGTTCCCGTTCGACCAATGCCCCGCGACCGCGGCAGCGATCTCGCCGAGCGGGAGCTGCTGCGCGGCGGCAGGGGAGCTTCCCGTCCCCGACCCCAGCAGCGTCAGGGCGAGCGCCCACCCAAGCCGCTGTCGGCGCAGACCGAAGGGGATCCGGGGACTCATGCGTCCACCTGCTCGGGGCGCTCCAGGTTACGCCGCACCTCGGCCATCGCCGCGACCGGATCGGGAGCCGCCGTCACCGAGCGGCCGATCACCAGATGGGTCGCGCCCGCGCGTACGGCAGCGCCCGGCGTGGCGATCCGCGCCTGATCGTGCACGGGCACCCCCGGCAGCCGGATTCCCGGGGTCACGATGAGGAGACCGGGGCCGAGCCGGCGGCGCAACGCCTCCGCCTCATGCGGGGAGGCCACGACCCCCGCAAGGCCGCTCGCACGCGCCGCGGCGGCCAGCCGCAGCACCTCCTCCCGCAGCGACAAGATCGGCCGCCCCCACGCGGCCTCGACGTCCGTGAGCGAAAGCGAGGTGAGCAGCGTGACGCCGAGCAGGGCGAGCCGCCCCGGCCCCGCCTCCGCGGCGGCGGCCGCGGCGGAGAGCATCGGTACCCCACCGGCGGCGTGGACGGTGAGCAGCTCCACATCCAGCTCGGCGGTCGCGCGCACCGCGCTGGACACCGTGTTCGGGATGTCGTGCAGCTTGAGGTCCAGGAAGACCCGTTTGCCCCGCGCGCGCAGGTCGCGCACAACATCCGGGCCCGCGCGCGTGTACAGCTCGAGCCCGACCTTGTAGAAGTCCACCTCGCCGCCGAGCCGATCGACCAGGCCGAGCGCCTCCGCGCGCGCGGGGACATCCAGCGCGACGATCAACTCGGCCATGGCTCAGTCGCCCGCTGCCGTGGTCGTCAGCGGCTCGGGCCGCGCGACTGCCGCCCCCACCAGGTCGTCCACCGAGGCGACGCGGCTTCTGCGCCCCCATCGTTCCAGATCATGCACGATGCGCTCGGCGGCGCGCGGGTCCGCGAAGCTCGCGGTCCCGACCTGCACGAGCGAGGCGCCGGCGAGCAGGTACTCGAGCGCGTCCTCCGCGCGCACGATTCCTCCAACCCCGAGGAGGGGGAGCGCGGTGACGCTCCGCGCGGTGGCGACCGCGAGCAGCCCGAGCCCGCGCAGCGCCGGGCCGCTCACGCCGCCCTGACCGGCGCCGAGGAGGGGCTTTCCGCGCGCGGCGTCGAGCGCCAGGCCGGGGAGCGTGTTCACCAGCGTGATCCCGTCGGCGCCGGCTTCCTCCACACGCCGGACCGTGTCGGCCAGCTCGGGATCGTTGGGCGCGAGCTTCGCCAGGAGCGGCCGCTCCGAGCGCGCGCGCGCTCTGGCCACCACCCGCGCCGCCGCGTCGGGATCGAGCGCGAAGGGCCGCCGCCCCCGGTCGTTGGGGCAAGAGAGGTTGAGCTCGAACCCGATGAATCCCTCCTCCCCGTCGAGCCCCTCAAGGAGCTCCAGGTAGTCCTCCACGGTGCGTCCGGCCAGGCTCACGAAGACCCGGGCGCGGCGCAGCTGGGCGCGGATCCAGGGGAGCTTCTCGGATCTGACCCGCGCGAGCCCAGGATTGGCGAGCCCGACCGAGTTGATCATGGTCGGGCCGATCTCGGCCACGCGCGGGGCCGGATTGCCGCGGCGGGGCTCGAGGGTGACCGACTTGGTGACGAAACCGCCCAGCGCTTCCAGGTCGACCACGTCGCTCAGCTCCTCGCCAAACCCGCAGGTTCCGGCGGCGAGCAACACCGGGTTCTGGAAGGCGACGCCCCACCGCTCGACGGCGAGCTTCACGGGCAGCCTCCGCGGCGCGGAGGAAGCGCGAGCCGGCTCATCGCGGCCGCTCCGCCGCGGCCTCGGCCCGGGGGCGCACGAGCATGTCCCGCTCCCGGACCGCGGCGGTCACGTCGGCGAGAAGCGTGCGCAGCTCGTCGCGCAGCTCGCGCTCGAGGATCTCGTAGCCCCGCGGATCCCCCGGGATCCCCATCGCCACCGCGACATAGGGGTCGCCCGGGAGCGATGTGGCCGCGCGGCGCAGCAGGGCCCCGGCGAGACGGGGCGCGTCGCGCGCGACCTCGGCGTAGGCGCGCTCCGCGTTGTAGAGGCCGTTGAAGTAGACGCATCCGGCCACGGCGGTGGCGAAGGCGAGCGCGAGCGCCGCCCGCAGGGCAGTCACCGGAAGGCCTCGTCCGCGCCCGGCGGATAGCGCTGGAAGAAGTCGTCCACCGCGGAGGCGATCGCGCGTGCCGCGTTGGTCTGGAACTCGCGCGCGGCGAGCAGCCGCTCCTCGGCGCGGTTCGAGATGAAGCCGACCTCCAGCAGCACCGAAGGCATGAGCGCGTTCGTGATCACCGCGAGCGGCGCCTGCTTCACCCCACGGTTCGGTCCCGAGTGGACGGGCGCGATCCGCTCCTGCACCAGCTCGGCGAGCAAGGCGGACCAGTGCTGGTGATCGAGGTTGCCCAGGTCCCTCAGGATGAAGTCGAGCGCGGGGTCACCGGTGACGGGGTCGTCGGCCGCGGCAGTCGCGAGAAAGGGGGCGTTCTCGAGCGCGGCCACCCGGCGCTCGTGCTCGGTGCGCGCCTCGGAGAGGAAGTACGTCTCGAAGCCGCGCGCGGACAGCTCGCCACCGGAGTTGGCGTGGATCGAGATGAAGATCCCCGGGCGGTCCCCCTTGATCCCCGTCGCCCACTCGCCGCGCTCCCAGAGCGGCACCTGGCGGTCGCTCGAGCGGGTGAGGTACACCTCGAGCCCAGGGTGCCCCTCGAGCTCGCCCGCGAGCGCCAGCCCGAGCGCGAGCGCGACGTCCTTCTCGCGCGTACCCGCCGGGCCGCGAGCCCCCGGATCGGCACCCCCATGGCCGGGATCGATCACCACCACCCGGACGGGCGGCGACGTCCGCGCGGGCCGTGGGGCAGGCGCGAGCTCCGGGACCGGAGTCGACCAGGCGCCCGCGCTCAGCGCGCGCAGCGTCAATGGGTCGGTCTCGAACCGGTAGTCCTCCGGGAAGCGCTCCGGGAGGAAATCGGAGAGGAGCTGGAGTGGCACCCACAGCTCGTCGCCGATCCGGTAGGGCTCGTGGGTGAGCTGGAGCAGCGCGCCGTCCCACTCGAAGAACGGGCTCCGCTCGCGCACCCGCACGGTCCGCCGCGCATGTTGCGCCTCGCCCCCTGCTCTCGCCGCCGACACCGTCCACCCGATCCGCTCGAGCACGCGGAAGGGGACCGCGGCGTAGCCACGGTGCCGCTCGACCACGACCGCGATCCCGTCCTGGGGCCCCACCAGCCGCAGCGTCTCGGCTGACTGCGCGGCGGCCCCGCCCGGGAGGACCCACAGCGCCATCGCGGCGCTCGCGAGCGCGGCGCGCGGACGGCCGCCGCGCCTCACGAGCGCCCTTCCATCGCGCGCCGCGCCTCCCGCTCCTGCTCCTGCTCCTTCACCTTCTCACGCTTGTCGTGGAGCTTGCGCCCCCGCGCCAGGCCGAGCGTCACCTTCGCGAAGCCGCGCCGGAAGTGAAGCTCGAGCGGCACGAGCGTGAGCCCCTTCTCCTCGACCTTTCCGATCAGCCGCCGGATCTCGTGGCGCCCGAGCAGGAGCTTGCGCGTGCGGAGCGGGTCCTCGTTGAAGCGGTTGGCCTGCTCGTACGGGGAGATGTGCAGGCTGTGGAGCCAGAGCTCGCCCCGGTCCACCCGCGCGAACGCATCCTGGAAGCCCACCTTCCCGGCGCGCAGCGATTTTACCTCGGGACCCTTGAGCACGATCCCCGCCTCCATCGTCTCGAGGATATCGTAATCGTGGCGGGCCTTGCGATTGGTGGCGACCACCTTCTTGCCCTCGGCTTCCGTCATGTTACACCACAGACCGGCTCCCCCGCGTGTGCAGGAGAGGGGGCCGAAAACGGAGACGGAAGGAGGAAGGCGGGCCGGCGCGGTGGAGCGCACCCGGGTTCATCAGTAGATGAGCACCGGGGTGCCCACCTTGACCATGTGCATCAGCTCGCGGGCGTGCTCGTTGGTGAGCCGGATGCACCCGTGCGAAACCCGCCGGGCGTCGGGATCGGGGTTCATCAGCAGCTGCGGCTGATTGGTCCCGTGGATCGCGATCCCGTCCCCCAGGTAGATAGCGGTGTTCCCCATGATCCCAGCCATGGTCCGGGACGGGTGGTTCCGCGGCGGCGGGGTCTGACCTTTCTCAAAGTAGTACCAGTCCGGGGCCTCCCAGAGCGGATCCTTCTCCATGCGCCGGATCCGCATCAGCCCACGGAAGGTGGAGAACTTCCACGCGTGCTCCCCGGTCTCGAGCTGGAAGCCGGTCCCGGTTCCGGCGAGGGCGGACCAGACCGCCTGGTCGCCCTCGAAGACGAAGACCCGATTCTCGGCCAGGTGGACCACGACGTAGCGCTCGCCCGCCCGGAGTAGGGGATCGTCGAGCCGGAGGGCGCGCTCGAGCAGCCGGTCGCGGAAGAGCACCTCGTCCCCGTCTGCAGAGAGGAAGGGCTGGGCGGAGCCTGGCTCCGGCTGGCCCAGGGCGGCGGCCAGAAGGGCGGCACAGACAACGGTCGCTCTCATGGCTTCTCTATCCCTCCTGGTCACAGAAGAGGGCCCCCGCCCGGGTGGCCCGCAAAGCTCTTCGCATGGTCCATACCTGCGCAATCTCCCCTCCCAAGATAAACACGATCGCGCTGTAATGGATCCAGAAGAAGAGGACGGCGATCGTGAGGAGGTTGCCATAGGTCGAGCCGTAGCTGGCGACCTCGGTCACGTACCAGCTGAAGCCGTACTTGAGCAGCTCGAAGCCGGTGGCCGTGAAAGTGGCGGCCACGACGGCCGTCGGCCAGGTGATGCACCGGGCGGGGACGTACCGGTAGAGCCCCAGGAAGAGCACCCAGGCCGACAGATAAGCCACGCCCAGCGACCAACTTCGCTGGAGCAGGGAGGCGGCGTTCCCGCTCACCCCGAGGACGTCGAGCCCGAGGTCGCGCGCGGCCTCCATCTCGGCGGTGATCCAGAGGTTCACCAGGATCAGCGCCCCACCGAACAGGACCGCCTTGATGTCGAAGATCTTGCCGCCGACGATGCCCCGGTCCTGCGCCACGTCGAACACCTCCCGGAGCACCGCGCGGAGCGTGCCTACCAGCCGCGTGAGAGAACCAGATCAGGAGGAAGGCGCCCAGCAGGGTGAAGCCGCGGCGGCTCTCCACGATTCCCTGGATGGGGCGCCGGATCGACTCCACCAGGTCGATGTCGCCGCCGATCACCGGGAGGTACTCGAGCAGCCGATTGACGATGACGGTGGCTGGGTCGCCGTACTGCGCACTCAGAAAGAAGCTCGCGATTCCAACCGCGAACAGGAGCAGCGGGACGATCGCGACCAGCACATTGAAGGAGATCGCGCCGGCGAGAAAGAAGATGTTGTCGTCGCCGGCCTTCTCGTAGACGCGGCGCAGAAAACCACGGAAGCGCTGCACGCGGCTGGGAAGGGAGACATGCGCGCCCCCGAGGAGGGGCGGTGCTGGGCTCGCGCGGGACCGGGCCGCGGCCGGCGGCCGGTCCGCTGGCGCACCGAGGGGACCGCCCGCTCCCCTGGCTTCGCCTCTGGCCCCACCGCTCAGCCGGTCGTCCGGCCCGTAGCTCAGCGGATCAGGCGCCTTCGGTTCCCGGCTCCGCCAGCTCGGACGGGCTGTCGCCCGCGCGCGGAGGCCGCGGCGGGGCACCGCGGGCCGCCTCCACGCCCGCACGGTACGCCGTCTTCGACTGGTCGAGCCGGTGCTCCAGGTCGGCGCGCGCCTCGCGCGCGGCCTGCCGCCCCGAGTCGACCGCGCTCCGGACCCCGTCGATCCGGTTCTGCACGCCTGCCCGGGCCTCCTCGAGCCGGCTCTCCATCTCCTCCTGCACCGCGCGCACGCGCGCCTCGGCCTGAGCCTTGAGCTTGCGGGCCTGCGTGCGGATATCCTCCTGCGTCTCGGCGCCGCTCTGCGGGGCGAACAGGAGTGCGAGGCCGGCCCCCATCAGGGCGCCCAGGAGGAAGGAGCCGACGCTGCCACCCCGCTCCCGCTCAATCACGATGGTGGGCCCTTCGTCGTCGCGCATCTGAATCTCCTCGCAGGCTGGGTGACCGCTCGGTCACGGGATCGCAATGTGCTTCGCCGGCCACTATACCCGCCACCGGGGATCGCCGTTTCCAAGCGCGGGTGCCTGGAAGCCGCTGCGTCCGAGTAGCCCGTACGTGAGCCGCTTCCCCAGCTCCACACCCGGTTGATCGAGGGGGTCCACCCCGTAGAGCGCACCTGCGTACACGGTCGCGATCTGGAGCATCATGAAGAGGGCCCCGAGCGCGTGCGCGTCCACCCGCTGCAGCTCGATCGTGAGGCTCGGGCGTCCGCCTTGGCGCAGGGCCTCGGCGGTGGCGCGGCGCTCGGCGTCGAGCAGCTCGCCGAGCGTGTGACCGCCCAGGTAGCCCAGCTCCGGAATCTCCCCGTGCAGCGGCGGGATCGCGACCGGATCGCCCGGATCCCGGACCGCGACGAACGCGACCACCTTGTCGAGGGGGCCCTCCATGAAGAGCTGCACCTGCGCGTGCTGGTCGGTGGCACCCACGGCAGGGAGCGGCGTGGGTCCGGTGAGCCCCTTGCCGAGCGACTCCGCCCACAGCTGCTGGAACCAGAGCGCGAGCGAGCGCAGCCGATCGCTGTAGGGCATGAGCACGTGGATGGGCTGCCGGTTCTCGGTATCCGCGGCGTGGAGCAGGGTGGCGAAAAGCCCGGCAGGATTCGCGACCAGCACGTCCGTCCGGCAGCGGTCGACCATGGCGCCCGCACCCGCGAGCAGCGCGTCGATGTCGATGCCCGTCACGGCGGCGGGCCAGAGGCCGACGGGCGAGAGCACCGAGTAGCGGCCGCCGACGTTCGCAGGAACGGCCAGCGTCGGAATCCCCTCCGCCTCCGCGATTCGGCGGAGCGCCCCGCGCGCGGGATCGGTAGTGAAGAGAAAGTGTCCGCGCAGCTGGTCCGGCTCGACCAGCCGCGCCAGCCGGTCGCGGATCACCAGATAGAGCGCCATCGTCTCGGCGGTCGAGCCCGACTTGCTCACCACGTTGAACAGCGTGCGGCGCAGGTCGAGCCGCTCCAGGAACGGACCGACCGTGGCGGGATCGGGATTGTCCAGCACGTAGAGCCGTGGGAAGTAGTCACGCTGCTCCACGCTGCGCTCGTTCCAGAGCGGGCCGAGGAGCGCATCGCGCAGCGTGATGGCGCCGAGCCCGCTGCCACCGATCCCCAGCACGACCACGTTCTCGAAGATCTGCCCGAACGAATCAGCCACCTCCTGCACGCAGCGCGCGGTCTCGGCCGCCCAGGGGAGGTCGAAAAAGCCGATCTCACCCCCGGCGCGCCGCTCCTCCACCGCGCGGTGCGCGGCGCGAAAGCCGGCGGCGAGGTCGCCCTCCAGACGCGCGGGATCGATCCCGCGGCTGCCCCCTCCGGTGCTCCCTCCCGTCCGGGGGAGCGCGGGGGCCAACATCAGGTTCACGTCGAGGACGGGCAGGGTCATGGGTCGATGGCGAGGCCGTCGTAGGCGGGAAGCACACCCTCCGGCAGATCGTGCTCGAGCGCGCGGTGGCTCAGCCGGTGGGTCATGTGCACGAGATAGGTGCGCTCGGCCCCGACGGCGCGCGCGGCGGCGACTGCCTCCTCGACGTTGAAATGCGTCGGGTGCGGGTTGCCCCACCAGAGGGCGTTGAGTACGAGCGTGCGCACCCCCGTCAGCGCGTCGAGCGTGGCGGGAGGCAGCTCCTTACCGTCGGTCACGTAGCCGAGCGGTCCGGCCCTGAAGCCGAACACCGTGGTCACCCCGTGCGGCACCGGGAGCGGGATCACCTCGGCGCCCAGAACGCGTACGGGCTCGAGGGGGCGAAACGCGCGTACGTCGATCTCGGGCTTGGTCGTCCCCGGCTGGACCGCCACGCTCGGGTCGAAGATGTAGGGGAAGCGCGTGCGCAGCTCGGGCTGGTGGATCTCGGGCACCCACATGGTGAGCGGCCGGTGCCGAGAGAACGCTCGCAAGTCGTCGATCCCGTGCAGATGGTCGGCATGGGTGTGCGTGATCCACACCCCTTCGAGCGCGTCCACCCGCTCACGCAGGAGCTGCACGCGCAGCTCGGGCGGGGTATCCACCAGGAGCCGGCCTGCGGGCAGATCGAGCAGCGCGCCGCTCCGCGTGCGCCGGTCGCGCGGATCGTCGGACCGGCACACGGCGCAGCCACACCCGAGCACCGGGATTCCGAAGGAGGTGCCGGTCCCCAGGAAGGTGAGCCTCAGAGCTGCTCCACGCGCATGGTGTTCGTGCTCCCGGAGGTCTGGAAGGGGACCCCCGCGGTCACCACGACCGAGTCTCCGTCACGTCCGCCGCCGCACGCGAGCACGCAGCACTTCCCGAACGCGGTGAGCGCCTCGTAGCTCACCTCCGTGTTCGGGTAGAGCATCGGGCGCACCCCCCATACAGGGGAGAGCTGCCGGTAGGTCGGCTCCTCGGTCGTCACCGCAAAGATCGGGATCGCGGGACGGTAGCTCGAGACCAGCCTGGCCGAGAAGCCGCTGCGCGTGATCACGAGGATCGCGCGGGCCGAGAGCTGGCGCGCCGCGTCCACCGTGGTGGACGCGATCGCGTGCTCGCGCGGCGTAGCCCCGGCCCGTACCCCGTCCCCCGAATAGGCCAGGTAGCGCGGGCCCCGCTCGAGCACCCCCGAGCCCTCGATCTCCCTGGCGATCCGCACCAGCGCCTCCAGGGCGCGCACCGGATGCTTCCCCTCCGCGGTCTCGCCCGAGAGCATGAGCGCGTCGGTGCCGTCGAGTACCGCGTTCGCCACGTCCGACGCCTCCGCACGCGTGGGGCGGGGATAGTCGATCATCGACTCGAGCATCTGGGTCGCGGTGATCACGGGCCGGCCGAAGAAGTTCGCCCGCTGGATGATCCGCTTCTGGGCGAGGGGGACCTGCTCGAACGGCAGCTCCACCCCCAGGTCCCCGCGCGCGACCATCACGGCGTCGGTCTCGGCGAGGATCTCCTCGATCGCCGCGAGCGCGCGCGCCTGCTCGATCTTGGCCACCACCAGCGCGCGCCCCTTCACCCGCTCCTTGAGGCTCACCACGTCCCCCGGGCAACGCACGAAGGAGAGCCCCACGAACTCGACTCCGCACCCGAGCGCGAAGTCGAGATCCTTCTCGTCCTTGGGGGTCAGGCAGGGCGCCCTCACCGCGACGCCCGGAAGGTTGATCCCCTTGCGGCTGCGGAGCATGCCGCCGCGCACGACGGTGAGCACCGCGCGGTCGCCGCGCGACTCTCTGGCCTGGAGCTCGATCAGCCCGTCGTCCAGCAGGACGTGATTGCCCGGCCTCAGGTCGTGCGCGAGCTCCGGGTATGTGGTCGGGATCTCCCCGTCGTGCTCGGTCCCCTCCGGGACGAGCACCACCTGCTGGCCGGGAACCAGCTCGACCGAGCCCGGCAGATTCCCGACGCGGATCTTGGGTCCGGCCAGATCGGCGAGGATCGCGACCGGGTGGTCGGCGGCCCGCGCGGCCTCGCGGACCGCTTCGACGGTCGCGCGGTGGGTCGCATACGAGCCGTGGGACATGTTGATCCGGGCCATGTCGAGCCCGGTATCCACCAGCGCCCGGATGACGTCCGGCGACGAGCTGGCCGGCCCCAGGGTGCAGAGCATCTTGGTTCTGAGCATTCGCAGTTCGCTGAAGAAGTATGGGGCACCGCCTTACTGGGGCCGCGGCCCCAGATCCTATAATAGGCAGCGCGCCGAAGGCATAGCCCGAGCTACGCCGACCGGGGGCCCCCACGCTACTCTCAGGCGAGCTCACGCCCGGCTTCGGAACGGGGCCAGAGCCAGGGAGTAGCAGGCTGCCGAACCCGCCGGGACCCACCGCGAGAGTCGCACCGCCCGCATGCCCTTCATCCTGATCGATGACTCAGCGGACCTCCCGTCGCTCCGCCGGGCGCTCGCTCGGGATAGTCGGATCGCGCTGGACTGCGAGGCCGCTGGGTTCCACCGGTACTCCGACCGGCTCTCCCTGCTCCAGATCACCACATCGGACACGACCACCCTCATCGTCGACCCGCTGGCCTTCGACCCCGGCGATACCCTGCGGGGTCCGCTCGGCGATCCCGCCGTCGAGGTACTGATGCACGGGGCGGACTACGATCTGCGTCTGCTCGACCGCGACCTGGACGTGCGCGTGCACGGCTTGTTCGACACCCAGGTGGCGGCCGGGCTGCTCGGGGAGAGCTCGCTCGGCCTGGCCGCCCTGCTCGAACAGCACCTGGGGGTCAAGCTCTCCAAGAAGTATCAGCGCGCGGACTGGGGGCACCGTCCGCTCCCGGACGACATGCTCGCGTACGCGGCCGCCGACACGCAGCACCTGCGCGAGCTGGGGGACCTGCTGCGCGACCGGCTGGCGCGCGCGGGTCGGCTCGAGTGGGCGCTCGAGGAGTGCCGGCTACTCGAGGAGACCCGCTGGACGGAGGAGCCCAACGACGAGGATCCCGTGGTGCGGGTGCGGGGCGCGCGCGACCTGGCGCCGCGGGAGGTGACCGCGCTGCGCGCAGCGCTCGAGTGGAGAGACCGGATCGCACGGGAGCGCGATCGGGCACCCTTCCGCGTGGCGGGCGACCAGGCGCTCCTGGAGGTGGTGGTGCGGCGCCCCCGCTCGGCCAAGGAGCTCGCGGAGGTGAGGGGAATGAGCCCCGCGCTCGCGCGGCAGGAGGGCGCGGAGCTGATCGAGCAGCTGGACGGGGTGGACCGGCTTCCGGACGCGAAGCTGGTGGGCTATCCGCGCCGGCCCCGAACCGGTCCGGGGCGCACTCCGCCCGAGGTCGACGAGCGCGTGGAACGGCTGAAGCAGGTGCGGAACCGCCGGGCAGACGAGCTCCGGATCGATCGCGGTACACTCCTCCCCAACGCGGTGCTGCTCGAGGTGGCGCGTCTGGAGCCGCGCAGCGCCGAGGAGCTGGCGGTGGTGCCCGGGATGAGGCGCTGGCAGGCGGAGATGCTGGGAGAGGCGCTGCTGACCGTGCTCAACCGGAGGGCGGCCGCGCGCTAGGCGGTCAGACCGCCTCTTCCTCCTTCAGCTTGCAGTCGATGCAATAGCGGGCGTGCGGCAACGCGTCTAGCCGCTCGAAGCCGACCGACTTGCCGCACGTGTGGCAGGAGCCGAAGTGCTCCGGCTCGTTGTAGAGGCGCCGGAGCGCCTCCTCGAGCCGGTACAGGTACCGCCCTTCCTTGGTCGCGAACAGCGCCGCCTTCTCGCGTTCCATCGCCTCGGTGCCCTGATCCGCCATGTGATCGGTGTACGCCGAGAGGTCGGAGTCGCCCGACTCGCGATCCGCTTTCGCCATCTCGTCGAAGAGGCCGAGCGCGCGGAGCGCGCGGGCGCGCTCATCGAGCAGCCGCTTCTCGACGTGCGCCAGTCGCTTCTTGTTCAGTACCGCCATCCCGCGACCCCCGTCTGGGAAAGCGCAAATAAAAGTCAGGAATGTTAGCGAAAAAGGGCCTCACGGTCCACCGTGCCGAGCGCTCATGGGGTGGATGGAGAGCACGCCCCGCTCCGCATCCTCGCTCGCCACGAGCACGGCCGCTGTGGAACGTAGAAGCCGGTGCCCGCGGCCCTGCTGCGGACGCCGGAAGCCATCAACGTATCCTGGGCTGGTCGAAGGGGTAGTCGCCCGCATGGAGACGATCACCTGCCGCCGCTGCAGCCGCGAGGATGCTCCCACCCTCGAGCGTCCACCCTTCAAGAACAATCTCGGGGACCAGATCAAGGCGCAGATCTGCGCCGACTGCTGGAAGGAGTGGCTCGTCCACCAGACCCGGCTGATCAACCACCACGGGCTGGACGTCCGGGACCCGGAAGCGCGCGACTTCCTGTACGCGCAGGTCGACCAGGCGCTGTTCGGTACCGGCGAGGCGGAGCAGGTCGACACCTCGAAGGAGGGCGAGATCGAGTGGTAGCTCCCACCGCCCCTGAGCTGGCCTAGTCAGCGACGCCGGCATTCGCGACCGACAGCCCCTTGACGTCCAGCCGGAAGGGGCGGTCGAGGGCGGCCCCCATCGAGACCAGGAACTTGCGCCCTTCCTCGATGGACATGTCCACGGGGAAGATCCGCCGGTCCGGGATCATCACCACGTTTCCGAGGTGCAGGTGGTTCGAGGGCAGCAGGCACGCGCTCATCGCGTCCCCGTGCGGCCCCACGCAGGCTCTGGGCTTCACCAGAAAGCCCAGCATGTAGAGCCCCTCGGCCGGCCATTCCACCAGGACCACGCGCTGGAGCTAGGCGGATTCCTCGGGCGAGAACGGAGACAGGAGCTGCTTCACCCCCGAGTAAAGCGTCCGGATGATCGGGATCCCGAGCAGCAGCCGCTCGAGCGCGCCGAACAGCGCCTTGGCGATGAAGGTGGAGACAACCGCGCCCGCGATCATGATCAGGATGAAGGTCGCGAGCACCTCGATCCCGGGAAGCACCGGCGGCGGGAAGAAGTCCACGACGATCGAGCGCAGCGGCGCGTCTAGGTGATTGAAGAGCCAGAGAATCACCACGACTGTGATGTAGGTCGGGGCGATCAGGAACAGCCCGGCGACGAACCAACGCTGGAGCTTGGTGAACACGCTGGCAGCTACCCGGTCAGCACGTCGCGGATGTCCTCCAGCGCCTCGGCCAGAGTCTCCCGGTCGATAACGAGCGGGGGCGCGAAGCGGATCACCTGACCGTGCGTCTCTTTGGCCAGGATCCCCCGCTCCTTGAGCGTCTCGCAGAGGGGGCGCGCCGTCCCCGACGACGGCTTGATCTCGACGCCGATCAACAGGCCGCGCCCGCGTACCTCGGCCACGTGCGGCGAGTCGATGCTCGCCAGCTCGGACATGAACCAGCTGCCCAGCTCATCCGCGCGGTCGGCCAGTTCCTCGTCCAGGATGACCGCCAGCGAGGCGCGCCCGATCGCCGCGGCGAGCGGGTTGCCGCCGCAGGTGGATCCGTGGTCTCCCGGCCGGAAGACGTCCATGAACTCCGCGTCCGCCAGGGCCGCGGAGACCGGATAGATCCCCCCGCCCAGCGCCTTGCCCACGATCAGCACGTCCGGGCGCACGTTCTCCCAGTCGCAGCCGAACAGCCGGCCGGTGCGGCCGAGCCCGGTCTGGATCTCGTCGGCCATCATGGCAACGTCCGCCTGGTCGCAGATCTGGCGGGCGCGCGCCAGGAAGCCGTCGGGCGGCACCACAACGCCCCCCTCTCCCTGGATCGGCTCGAACAGGAAGCCGACCGTGTCGTCGGTGATCGCGGACGCGAGCGCGTCCGTGTCCCCGTAGGGGATCGTGCGGAAGCCGGGCGCGAAGGGGCCGAAGCCCGCCCGGTATTGGAGCTCGGAGCTGAAGCCGACCACGGTCGTGGTGCGGCCGTGGAAGTTGTTCTCGCAGACGATGATCTCGGCCTTGCCGTCGGGCACCCCCTTCACCTCGTAGCCCCACTTCCGGATCATCTTGATCGCGGTCTCGACCGCCTCCGCCCCCGTGTTCATGGGGAGGGCGCGCTCGAAGCCGGTCGCCTCGCACAGCTCCCGCAGGAACGGTCCCATCTGGTCGTTGTGGAAGGCACGCGAGGTGAGCGTCACCCGATCCAGCTGGGCCTTGGCGGCCGCGACGATGGCGGGATGGCGATGCCCCTGGTTGAGGGCGGAGTAGGCGGAGAGCATGTCGAGGTAACGGCGACCCTCCACGTCCCACATCCACACCCCGTCGGCGCGCTCGATGACGACGTCCAGAGGGAGGTAGTTGGCTGCGCTGTGCCGCTCGACTTCCTCCACGAAAACGTCGGTGCGGGCGATCTGTGTGGCCATCGATCTCTCTCGGATGATCCCACCCTTGTCCCATGGACCGAGAGGGCGGGCAAGGTTCGTCGCTGAGCGGGAATCTCGCGGCGCCCCGAGAGGGGCAGCAAGGCGGGGGGCTCAGGAGGGGGCGGCGAGCCCCTCCAGGAGGGTCTCGACCGCGGCGCCGAACTCCTCCGGCGTCTCCAAGGGGGGGAGGTGGCCGGCCGCAGGGATCATGACGAGCCGGGAGCCCTCGATCCGTGCGTCCAGCTCGCGCGCCAGATCGAGTGGCGTGAGGGTGTCCGCGGCGCCCACGACAACGAGCGTCGGCAGATCGATCTGCTCGAGGATTCCGGTGGTGTCGGTGCGCGCCGCCATGGCCAGCAAGGCCCCGATCAGCTCCCTCGGGTCATTGCCGGCCGCCATCTCCTTCACCGCCTCGACGATCTGCGGGCGCTCCTCGAGCGTGGTCTTGCCGAGGGCGCCCTGCACGAAGGCCTCCGCGTAACCGGCGGCGCCGCGCTCGCGGAGGGTCCGCATCGCCTCGACCCGCTTGAGCTTCCCGGCGTCGTTGTCCGCGCTGCTCCGCGTGTCCACGAGGATCGATCAGCTCTCGAAAGCGCGCCGGCTCGCGCTCGAGGGCACGCAGCAGCACGTAGCCCCCCATCGACAGCCCGCAGGCCACCACCGGCCCGTCGGCAGCGGCGTCCAGCACCGCAAGCAGGTCGTCCACGAAGAAGTCGATCGTGTACTGCCCGTCTCCGACTTCGCTCCGTCCGTGCCCGCGGAAATCGGGGACGATGACGCGCCAGCGCTTGGCCCACCGGTCGACGTGGTCGTCCCACATACCGCCGTGCAGGAGCACGAGACCCGGGGCGTCCTCCGGACCAGCCACGCGCACGTGCATCTGGGCCCCCTCGGCCTGGACGTCGAGCGTCCCGGCCGCTGCTGGACTCGCCCCTGTACCCGCCTCTTTCGCGCTCATCGGCGTGCCTCGAGGCGCGCGAGCTGGCGCCGCGCATCCGTGTGGATGCGGAAGTCGGGGGGGGTGCGCGCGGGGAGCGCGAGCGCGGTGCCCAGCTCCGCTTCCGCCTCGCGCGGGCGGCCGCGCCGCATATGGATGCGCGCCAGGTCGTAGCGGTAGAGGATCTGCTCCGGATCGAGCGCGACGGCACGCAGTTGATGGCGCTCGGCGCCCTCCCAGCTCGAGCTGCGGAGCGCCTCGTTGCTCCCCAGGATCATGCGGGCGAGGAAGCGCTCGATGCGCGAGAGCGTCATCACCTCGTACTGGAGCCTGCCCAGCACGTTGTGCGCGCCCGCGTGGTCCGGATCGATCGCGAGCATCCGGTGCGCGAGCCGCCACACCTCCTGTCCCAGCCGGGCGGCGTCGCGGACGCTTGCCTGGACCGCGAGCTGCCCCTTGGCCGCGGTAAACCAGAAGAGCGCATCCAGCGAGAGCGAGTCGGCAGCCACCGCGCGCGCGGCGTGCACCTCCCCGCGCAGATACCACGCGTTCTGCTGCGCCTCCTCCTCCGCGAGCATGCCGAGCGCGACCGCCGCGCGCGCCGCCCGCCAGGCGGCGCCCACGTCGCCGGAATCGGCCGTGGCGAGCGCCTCGGCCGCCTCCAGCGACGCGCACGGATCGAAGGATATATAGAGTGAGTCCACGCGGGCGAACGCGTCGACGCCCGCCGGGGGGGTGGCACCCCCGAGAACCATCTGGGCCCCCAGGGGCCCGACCCAGCGGAGAGCCGCGAGCGCGTATATCATGGTCCGGATCATGCCGCAATCTCTGTCCCTCGTGCGATCGGCTCAACCGACACGGGTCCGCCCCGGCCGGGCGCGGGGCGCGCCAGGAGCCCCCTCAACAAGGCCCATGCCGGTCGCAGCCGTGCTTCTGCTGCTGGCGGGAGCGCTCGCGGCGGCTCCCGGGCTCCGGGCACAGGCGAGCGCGCAGCTCCAGCCGCTGGACGCGGTGCATCGTGAGCTCGAGCGGCTCGGCGCCTGGGGATTGATCGACACCATGCTGGTCGGCCAGCGCCCCTACTCGCGCGCGCAGGCCGCGCGGCTCACCGCCCAGGCGCTCCGTGGGCGCGCGCGCCTCGTCCCCGATTCACCGGCGGATGCCTCGCTTGCCGCAACCGCGGACCGTGCTCTCGCCCGGCTACGCGCGCGGCTGGCGCCGGAGCTCGAGGCGCTGGGGGTGGCGCACACCGAGGACGCCGCGCTGCCCGCGGGTGGGCTCGTCGGCGAGGCCAGGCTGGATGCGACCTGGACCGACAGCCCGGACCGCGTCGTCCCCTCGAACGTCCTCGGCTCGACCGCCGCGCGGATCAACCCCATGCTCGCTTACGACCTCGGACGACCCGTGGGGACGGGCACCACCGTCGGGGCGGAGATCGAGCTGGGGGGAGCGCTGGGCAGCCACCTGGCGGGCGCGGTGCGTACGCGGGCACAGCTCTCCCTCCCCCTGGAGGGGGGCTCCGAAACGACGGTGAGGGTCCAGAGCGGGAACGCGCGCCTCGTCGTGGGCAACGCCGCGCTCACGGTGGGGCGCGCGCACGTCGTGTGGGGGCAGGGACCCCGGGGCGGGCTCGTGCTCTCCGCCAATCCCGGCTCGCACCTGCTCGTCTCGATCGCCAACGAGCACCCCGTCGGGTTTCCGCTGCTCGGACCCGCACGGTTCCAGCTCTTCCTCTCCGACATGGGGGTCGAAGCACAGCGCTTCGCGCACTCGCAGCTCTTCGGGGCGCGCGCCTCCTTCCTCCCCCACCGCCGGCTCGAGATAGGCGCCCAGTTCCTCGTGCAGTCGGGCGGCGAGGGCGCTCCGGAGCAGAGCGTCGTCGAGCGGATCCTCGACTATCTCTTCTTCCCCGACCTGCTCAAGGGTGCGGAGCTGGAGTTGCTGTTGTCGAACAAGGTGGCGGCCGTGGACGCGCGCCTGCGCATCCCGGAGGCGCGCGGGCTCGAGCTCTGGATCGAGCTCGCGATCGACGACATCGACATCGACCGTTTCCAGAGCATGATCTGGGAGGACGGCTCGTGGACGGTGGGCGCGCGGGTCGCGCGGGTGGACGCGGCCGGGACGCTCGCACTCCGCCTCGAGGCACAGCACACCAGCCTGCGGATCTACGAGCACGTGGACTTCACGAGCGGGCTCACCCTGGAGCGCCGCCTGATCGGGAGCGAGCTGGGGCCCAACGCCAACGGCGCCGCGGTCGGCCTGGACTGGGAGGCCACCCCCCGCCACTCGTTCTCCTTCGAGGGGTCGATCGAGCGGCGGAGCGCCGACCCGTACACAGCGATCAGCGGCACCCCGTACTATTTCGCGCGCCTGGGGATCCGGCCCAAGGAGGTGCGCTGGCGCGCTCGGGTCGGCTGGACGCTGCTCCCGGAGCGCGCGAGCTGGTGTGAGCTGAGCCTGGAGGGCGGATATGAGTTCGTGGACCACTTCGAGTTTTCGCGTCGCGGAACCCAGCACAACCTGCTGGCGCGCACGGTGATCGTGGCGAGGTTGCCCTGAAGGCGACGGTCGCGGCGTTCCTGCTCGCGAACGTGCTCGTCCAGACGGCGCTCTACCGCTGGCGTCTGGCGGAGGCGGACTCATCCGCAGGAACCGGCACCGGCCGGCCCGGGAGCCCGTGAGCCCCGTGGACGCCCCGCCCCGGCGCGCTCCCGACGTCCTCCTCACCGTGGATGTCGAGCCGGACTGCCTCCCCTACCTGGGAGGCTGGCGCGGTCTCGAGGAGGGGCTCCCCCGGCTGCTCGACCTGTTCGCCGAGGAGCGGGTGCCGGCGACACTATTCACCACCGGAGAGGCCGCGGAGCGCTACTCGTGGGAGCTGCGCGCCGCGGTCGCCGCGGGGCACGAGTTGGGCTGCCACGGCGACACGCACGAGCGCTTCGGCACGATGGAGGCCAGCGCCGCGCGCGACGAGCTGGCGCGGGCCTCCGAGGCGCTGCGCAGGATCGCGCCCACCACCGCCTTCCGTGCCCCGTACCTCGACTTTCCCGAGCGCTTCCTGCCGCTGCTGGTCGAGGCCGGCTACCGGATCGATTCCTCCGAGGGCGCGCACCGGATCAGCCACCGCGTGCTTGCCGCACGCCGCGCGGGCGAGGCGTCGTGCGGCATCCTGCGCGTCCGCGCATCGACCACGTCCTCGGCGCTCCGCCTCCCTGCTCCATTGCGCGATCCCTGGCTCGCGAGGCTCCCGCGCCCGGCCGTGCTGTTCGTCCATCCGTGGGATCTGGTGGACCTCCGGGCCGCGCCGATCCCCTGGCATTGCCGCCTCGGCACCGGAGCGCGCGCGCTGGACGCGCTGCGCGAGGTGATTCGGCTGTTCAGAGGGCGGGGAGCACGCTTCGGGACGATGGGCGAGCTCGTCGCGTGAGCGCGAGACTGCGCGTGAGCGCAAGGCTCCGCGTGATCCTGCTGGCGCTCGGCGCGACCGCGCTGCTGGTGGTGAGCTTCCGCGGAGTGGACGTGGCCCGCGTGGCCGCGCTGCTCGTCCGCGCGGAGCCGGCGTGGCTGCTCGCGGCGTTGCTCGCGAACGGCACGATCCCGCTGCTGTGGGCGGCGCAGTGGTGCCTCTTCCTGCCCCGCGCCGCCCTGCGCGGCAGCGCGATGGGCTTCCGCGCCATGTTCGGCGTCACCGCGGTGATGGCGATGATGGTGAACTCGGTCCCGATGTTGGTCGGCCAGGCGACCGGGCTCCACCTCCTCGCCACGCGCGCACGCGTGGGGCACGCCACCGCGCTCTCGGTGATCGCCCTCGATCAGCTCGCCGAAGGGATGGCCAAGCTCAGCGTGCTCTGCGCACTCGCCGCGGTCACGCCGCTGCCGCCGGCGCTCCGCAGCGGGCTGGCCGTGCTGGCCACCGTGGTGGCCCTCCTGCTCGTAGTCGTGATGGCCGCCGCCTGGTCGCACGGGCGCGTGCGGCTGCCGGCCTCCGAGCGGCCGGTGCTCGCCCGAGCGGCCAGCTTCGTGACGGACTGGGTGGCCGGGCTCGAGAGAGCGCGCCAGCCCGCCGTGCTCGCGGGCGGGCTGGCGATCGGCCTCACGATGAAGGGCGCCGAGATGGGCGGGATTCTCGCCGTCCAAGCGGCACTCGGGGTGGAGCTGCCGCTCTGGAGCGCGCTCGCCGTACTGGCCGCCGTGAGCCTCGCGACCATCATCTCGGTGTCCCCCGGCAACGTCGGGGTCTACGAGGGAAGCGCATACCTGGCATACACCGCGCTCGGGGTGAGCCCAGAGACCGCGCTCGGCCTCGCGGTCCTCCAGCACGTGGCCTATCTGATCCCGATGGCGGGGACGGGATGGGTGGTGGTGCTGCTCGCGCAGAAGCGGGCTCAGGCCGCGGCGATCGCTCCCGCCGACCCACCGCTGCGCGCGCACTCGTAGAGCTCCAGGTGGCGCGCCACCGTGCGCGTCCAGCTCACCGCCGGAGCCGTCGTGCGATTGTGGCGGGCGATCCGCTCGCGCAGGTGCGGGTCCGTTCCCAACCGGACGAGGTTCTCCACCACCCCGGCGTCGGAGGCGGCCAGGAGCGCCTCCCTCCCCTGCGTGAGCAGCTCCGCCATCCCCGTATCGCCACGCGCGACCACGGGCAAGCCCGCGGCCCGGGCCTCGAGCGCGGCGATCCCGAACGACTCGAGCACGCTCACCAGCACGAACACGTCCGCGCAGGCGAACCGTTCGCGGATGGCCCGACGGGGCAGGTAACCAGTGAAGTCGACCCGGTGCGCGATCCCGAGCCGCTCCGCCTCGCGCTCGAGCCGGGCCCGCTCGGGCCCGTCGCCGATGATGGTCAGCGTCACGCGGCACTGGCCCGCCAGCCTTGCCGACGCGTCCGCCACCACCCGCAGCAGGGCGCGCCCCCGCTTCCTCGGCTGGAGACGGAGCACGGAAACCAGGCGCAGCACGCCGGGGCGCCCCGGCACCGGATCCACCAGCCAGTCGCTGCGATGGACGCCGTTCTGGAGCAGCTGCACCCGCCGGCCGGGCGCGACCCACCCGATCTCGCGCGCGACGACCTGCGAGACCGCGGACAGCACGTGCGGCCAGCGCGTCCAGCCGAACGCGAGATCGAACGCGCGCAGCACGTGCCGGTACCGGCCGAGCACCGAGTGGAAGGTAACCACGGTCGGCAGCTCGAGCGCGTCCGCCGCCCACCCCCCCGCGAGCGCCGCGGTCGACCCGATGCTCGCGTGCACGTGCACGACGTCGGGATCGAGCCGATCCAACAGCTCGCGCACCACCCCACCCGCTCGGGGCGAGAGGGTGACACCGAGCCCGGGCGCCACAGGCACGTCGAGCCGGTGGAGGCCGATCCCCGCCGGGACCGCCATCGCCGCGGTCTGAAGAGCGCCCTGCGCGCGCGGATCGGCCGGCGTCGTCGTGACCACCTCGACGCGATGGCCACGCGCCGCCAACTCGCCGGCGAGATCGCGCAGCTGGAGCTCCATCCCCCCCAACCGCGGAAGGAACCAGTCGGAGAGCAGAACGACCTTCACGATTTCGTCCGTGCCCAGTTCACGCCGTGCTGCACCACTCGGATCCAGCAGTAGAGCGCGATCACGCCGAACGCGGCCGCGAGGGCGAGGGCGAGGGCGAGCGTCCGGGCGAAGCCGTGCGACACCGCGCCGCCGATGGGAACCGCGAGATACCAGACCAGCGCGGTCAGCATCGCTCCAGCGAGGGCCCAGATTGCCCGCGCGCCGGCGCGGCGTGCGCCGGTTCGCTCGTGCTCGGCCTTGGCGAGCAGCGCTCTCAGCGAAGGGTCGTCCACCAGCCTCGAGCGCTCACTTCTTCCTGGCCGACGTCGCCTTCTTCTTCGCGCTCTTGGGACGGCTGTTGCCGTAGCTGCCCTTGAAGCGCTTGCCCTTCTCGGTGCGCTTGTCGCCCCTGCCCACGTTTCGCCTCGCCGTTACGGGTTCGTTCCGAGCCGGCCGGAGGGCCGGCGGCAAGAGAACTTACCTGCGGTGGCAAGGCGGCACCAACAGCGTCAGCCTCCCAGCGGGAAGCGCAGGCCGGCGACGATCTGGAAGACCTGGTTCTTGATGTCGGTGTCTTCGGCCTCGGCGAACGACTCGAGATCGATGTTGAAGCAGCCGTCGAGGAACGCATTGAGACCGCCCAGCGGCAGGTCGAGCCCCACCCCAACCGTGGCCCCCGCGACGAACGACTTGCGCTCGTCGTCGAATTCGTCCTCATCGTCGCAGTCGCCATCGCAGTCCCCCAGGGCCGTGTCGATGTCCACCGTGCACCCCACCTCGAAGGAGAAGGTTGGCCCCAAGAGCACGTGGAAGGCGGTCATGGATGGCAGGCCGAAGGACAGGAAGAGCGGGATGTCGATGTAGGCGAGCTTCACGGCCGCCTCGCCCCCGGCGAAGTCTCCCTCGGCGCCCTTGCGCACGAACTGCGCTTCGGGCTGGAATGCGATGATCTGCCCGAGCTGGAATCGGCCGAACGCGCCGGCGAGGAAGCCCACGGTCCGGTCGAGGTCCTCCTGGGCATCGTCGCCGGTGATATCCGCGAACGTCACGCCCCCCAGGCCGCCGAACTCGGCCTGCGCGGCCGCGGGACGGCGTACGCCCGCGAAGCAGACCGCGAGCAGGACGAGCACCAGCAGGATGTGGCTGCGCATACGCAATTCTCCCTGTAGTGGAAATCCATGCGC
>Ga0310121_10001295_pt1 | contig 25957 bp, 15 predicted proteins | sample CB27_Tmax_986_MG_FD_203504 | JGI IMG/M metagenome (GOLD analysis project Ga0310121, IMG submission 203504) | Marine microbial communities from Western Arctic Ocean, Canada - CB27_Tmax_986 | ecosystem: Environmental > Aquatic > Marine > Oceanic | place: Canada: Western Arctic Ocean | collected...
GACGAAGCTTCTCAATAATCTGCTTGGTCGTGTGTCGGTTCTTCTTCATCTGAGGAAATCCTTTCCGGGCTACGCCCGGATGCGATTCTCTCATAGACCTGGATCAGTTAAAGGGGGGAAGCCCACCGCTGTTCTGACCAGGCGAATCTGCCGGCAAGCCCATTCTACAATGGCGGATGCTGGAGCGTGCGGGTGTTGCCTTTCCTGGAAGATGGAACCCTGTACGACGTGTTAGATTTTCGTACGGCCGACGCCAATTGGTATATAGATTGCGATCACCACCACGTGTTTCAACAGCGGATCGAACTGTTTCTCTGCCCCAGCGATCCCCAGGATGAACCGATCGCGTGGGGTACGAACATCTGTCCGGACGGCAAGGCGAAATGGGACTTTTATATGACCAATATCGGCGGTGTTGCCGACACAAGAATGGCCTGGACCGACGACGGTCGGTGGGAATGCCCGATCGCTATTGGCGACGGCGCACTGGTGAATCGCAAAGAATATCGCGTGAAAGATTATCTGGACGGCACCAGCAAGACGTTGTTCCTAGGCGAGATTACCGGGGGAGCACCCGAATCGAAAGAGGGGTATACTTGGGTTCAATTCAACTTGTTTGATACGTCGCAAGGAATCAATGGGCCTAACACTATTCCTGGCGAAGGCACCTTCATCCCGTTTTTGGCAGATGGCAAAAAAAGTTTTTCCGGCTACCACCCGGACGGTTGCCATTTTGCGTTTGTCGATGGGAGCGCTCATTTTCTCGCGCAGGATATCGACGCTGCCGCTTTGCGTTCCCTGACCACGCGTCGGGGAGTCAGCCGCGATGACAAAACGGATGTGTTTGTCGATAGTGAAGCGTACTGAAAAAACCGGATGGCACTACGCATGCCGACGACGGCATTCCGTTCTGAAATGCGATCAATCCGCCGGCAGGGAGAGTTTATCAGCCCGCGCGGTTATAAGACGGCAGTGCTGAGCTGCAGCGAATGAGAAGGACCATTTCGATTCTTGGCTGTTTTCAAAACACTTGTGGCGCCGGACAATCCTAAAGCATTAGCCCAACGTGCGCACACGCGTTTCTACCGAAGAAAATCAACCCAGAATCCCATCCACCACATTGCCGTGCACATCGGTTAGCCGGTGGTCGCGGCTTTGGAAGTGGTAGGTCAATTTTTTGTGATTGATCCCCAGGCAGTGAAGAATGGTTGCGTTCAGGTCGTGCACATGAACAGGGTCGCGGGTGATGTTGTACGAATAGTCATCGGTCTCACCATACGAGTGGCCAGCCTTGATGCCACCACCTGCCAGCCATACGGTGAAGCAACGCGGGTGGTGGTCGCGGCCATAATCATCCGCGGTGAGCCGCCCCTGGCAGTAAACGGTTCGCCCGAACTCTCCGCCCCAAATGACCAGGGTGTCGTCCAGTAGGCCCCGCTCGTCCAGGTCTTTGACCAACCCGGCCGTGGCCTGGTCGGTTGCGCGACATTGCCTGGTAATATCGTGCGGAAGTTTCGTATGCTGATCCCACCCGCGGTGAAAGAGTTGCACAAACCGGACTCCGCGTTCGCTGAGTCTTCGCGCGAGCAGGCAGTTGTAGGCAAAGGTTCCCGGCTTCTGGGCATCGGCGCCATAAAGGTCAAAAGTGCTTTGTGGCTCGTCGGAAACATCGGTCAGCTCGGGCACCGACGTTTGCATGCGGTAGGCAAGTTCGTATTGCGCGATTCGGGTAGCAATCTCCGGGTCACCAACTTCCTCCAACTTGAGTTGGTTAAGGCTCGCCAGGTCGTCAAGAAACCGTCGGCGGGCTGGTCCTCCGATGCCGGGCGGGTCAGAGAGATAAAGTACCGGATCGCCAACGGAACGAAATTTAACGCCCTGGTACTTGGTTGCCAGAAAGCCACTGCCCCAAAGTCGGTCATAGAGCGGCTGGCCAATCCGGCTGGAGACCATGGCCACGAAAGCCGGCAAGTTTTGGTTTTCGCTTCCCAGCCCGTAAGAGACCCATGCCCCGGCACTTGGCCGACCTGCCAGTTGGGCCCCGGTTTGGAAAAAGGTAATCGCCGGGTCGTGATTGATCGCCTCGGTGTACATCGACTTGATGAAACACAATTTGTCGACGACTTGTGCCGTGTGTGGAAGTAGGTCACTGACCCACGCGCCGCTTTCTCCATGCTGAGCAAACTTGAAGATCGAGGGGACAACCGGAAAGCTGGATTGCGAAGAGGTCATGCCGGTGAGCCGCTGGCCCTTGCGGATCGACTCGGGCAACTCCTCTCTTCGCCGTGCAGCAAGCTGCGGTTTGTAATCGAACAGGTCGAGTTGCGAGGGTGCCCCGGACTGAAAAAGATAGATCACCCGCCTGGCGCGGGGCGCAAAATTCGGGAAGCCAGCAAGCCCGCCTGCCACATCACGACTTGCTTCCGCAGGTACCTGGTCACCAAGCAGCGATGCCAGCGCGGCAGCACCCACGCCTCCCGCTGTACGGCCAAATAGCTGCCGCCGGGTCAAACTGCGTCTTTTGTCCATTAATGGATCCATCGCGCTCTCACTCTTTGGTAATGGTCTCGTCCAGGTTCAGAATCAAGCTGGCAATGGTTGTGTACGCAGCAAGTTCGCACGGCTCATGCTGTTCGTTGACAGGATGGTCGCCGATCTTGAGCAATCCCTCAGCCAAGGTTGGATCCTGACGGAATCGATCGAGATGGTAATCAAGCCCGGCCAGCAAGATGCGGGTCTCGTCGCCGCGCGGACGACGTGCCGTCGCGAAGCGAAACGCAAGGGTAATCCGCTCTTGGGGATCTTCGTGGGTCGACATCACCCGCTGGGCAAGTGCCCGGGATGCCTCGACAAACGTAACGTCGTTCATCAGGGCCAATGCTTGTAGTGGCGTGTTAGTGCGCGATCGTCGCAGGGTGCAGGACTCTCGTGCGGTCGCATCGAACGTGACCATCGTGGGTGGTGCAATCGTGCGCTTCCAAAAAGTGTACATGCTACGTCGGTATAGATTCGGGCCTTCAGACTGCTGGTAAGCGCCTGCGCCCAACGTCAGCTCTGCCCAGAGATCCTTCGGCTGGTACGGTTTGACCGACGGGCCGCCAACGGCCTCGGCAAGCAGGCCGCTGGCCGCCAGGGCCTGGTCACGAATCACCTCGGCCGGCAGGCGGACCCGTGGGCCACGGGCGAGCAGGGTGTTTTCCGGATCGGTCAATTCTGTGGGAGTTGTTGCTGCCGTAGCGCTGCCAGCCAGCGATTGGGCCCGGTGTACACGAGACGACTGCCGGTAGGTTGCCGACGTGACGATCACACTAAGCATGTGCCGGGTATCCCAGCCGCTATCAATAAACTCGGTCGCCAGCCAGTCAAGTAGTTTCGGGTGGCTTGGCCGCTCGCCCTGAACCCCAAAATCCTCTTCCGTCTTGACCAGACCCGTTCCAAAGAGCATTCTCCAAAACCGGTTGACGGTAACCCGGGCGGTTAATGGATTGGCTGGGTCGACGAGCCATTGCGCAAACCCAAGGCGATTGTTCGGGACATTTTTGGGCAGCGATGGCAGGATGGCTGGCACACCCGGCGAGACAGGTTCACCCGGTTTGTCATACTCGCCGCGAATTAGGACAAAGGAGTCCCGCGGGGTCTCCATTTCCTGCATCACCATCACCGTCGAAATGGCTTCCTTCAGTGCCCGCTGTTTTTCCCGCAGGGTCACCACGCGATCGTAGGCCAAGCGGATTGCCTCGGGGGCTGGCTGGCTCAGGAAATAAGCACGCAATTTTGTCCGATCGGCTGGGGTTCGCTCGGCCGGTGGCGTGGCGACCAGGGCATCTAACAATTTGGCGTTGGCGACGATCTCGACCTCAGCCGCCGACAGATCACGATCGTAAATGGTGAGGTCGTCGATCCGCCCCACAAAGTCGCTCTGCCCAGCCCCAATCCGCAGGGGTTCAGAGCCAAGGATAAATGTCTGATTGATAAAGTCGTGGTGAACGACCAAGGGTTCCTCTTGAGCGTTGATAAAGATTTTGATGCCAGCTGCTTTGCGGGAGCCATCGTACGTCATCATCACATGATGCCACTTGTTGAGATCAAGCGACCGGGTCGTTTCCACGCGGATCGAATCGTCCAACCAACGGACGACCAGGTTGACTTGAATGCGACCATTTTCCAGGTGGACGTAATAGCCCTTTTCTTGAGCAATCGGAACCATCCGGGAGACGACCGTACCGCTCTTCGACTGCGGATAGATCCAGGCACCCAGAGAAAAGTTATCGAAGTAGTCGAATTCGGCCACGTCCCCGGCATCGACGGTCAAACCTTGACGACACTCGACCGCTTTACCGCTAGCGCCCGCGACAAACGATCCGGCACCCTCGCTGAATTTTCCTGGTTCCACCTGGCCTACCGCGTTGGCCAGGTCACCGTCCAGCTTGTAACGGGCGATCAAACCGCGCGGGATCGTCCAGTCAAGCTCGCTCTCGGGTGGGGCCGACGTTGTTGGCACGTCAGGTCCAGTGCCCTCGGCGTCGTTTGCGTGACTGCTCAGTAAGTTTTCCCAGTCCTTTTGGGAAGCCTCGATCTGGTCGGCAATCGCCTGGAAATCATCCTCGGCGCTGGCTAACTCTTGCTTCAGTTGCACCAATTGCTTTTGCTGCTGGCGGGTCGGCGCCGGGATATAGGGCGGGGAATTACCGTCCTTGATCGCTCGGCCGTACTCGGGCACGTTGTTGAAATAGGCGAAAAGCTGATAGAACTCTTTTTGAGTGAAGGGATCGTACTTGTGATCATGACACCGGGCGCAGCCCAGGGTCAGACCGAGCCATACCGTGGCGGTGGTATCGACACGGTCGACCACGTATTCGACTTCATACTCCTCGGGGATAACACCCCCTTCGGCATTGCCGCGGTGGTTGCGATTGAAACCGCTTGCGATTCGCTGATCGAGCGTGGCCGCTGGTAACATGTCACCCGCGAGCTGTTCGATCGTGAACTGGTCAAACGGCATATTCTGGTCGAAAGCTTCAATCACCCAGTCGCGCCAACGCCACATATATCGGGGGCCATCGGTCTGGTATCCGCTCGTGTCGGCATAGCGGGCCAGGTCGAGCCAGATCAGGGCCATCCGCTCGGCGTAGCGTTTGGATTGCAACAAGCGGTCCACGACGCGCCGGTAGGCCTCTTCTGGAGAGACCTCGTGATCGGCCAGAAAAGCGTCCACTTCAGCTGGCGCAGGCGGCAGGCCGGTCAGGTCGAGCGTCACGCGGCGGATCAGGGTGACCGGGTCGGTCGGCGGCGATGGTTGCATTCCCTCTCGATCCAGTCGAGCCAGCACAAAGTGATCGATGGCGCTGGTTGGCCAGGTGTCGTTGGAGGTCACCGGCAGAGAGTGTCGCTGGGGCGGGACGAATGCCCAGTGCTCTGCCGGCGCGGCATGCCCGGTTTGGACTGCGCAGATGCACCAGTACAGAACTGCGACGCAGGTCATCCAGCGAGGCCGAAAAACTCTCATTCTGTGATTATACCACTAGAAGTGTCAGCGAACATCCAGGTTTCGCTGCTATTGTACCCAGCCGGCACCGCCCGCTAGCCGGTTTCAGGTATCTTTGTTTTGGGTCCGGACTTTACGGCCCACAGAACACTCAACGCAGCTGCAACCGTGCATCACGTAGCGGCCGGATATCGCTCACCTTGGCCCTTGCGATGACCTGACCACTGTCCCAGAAGGCCAGTCTCGCGCCGACAGCAGTTCGCTGCCTGGTGAATCCCTCATGCGATGGCCCGTCTGAGCGTGGGGTACGGGCTGGTCGACGTTCCCGAGTGGTTCGTCGTGGATGTAGCGGTAACCATTACGGTTGCCGCTGATGATCCAGCGTCAGGGCCCCGGTGGTGGTGGTGTCAAGGAGGATTCCCTGGAATTTTATCGTGAGTTCACCATGCCGCGTTGCGGTACAATGTCATGAGTGAACGAGCCTTTTGATTGCTCCTGAGGGATTTTTTGGGCAATCGGGGGGCCTCATCTGGTGCAACTCGGAATTCCAGCGTTGTACTCGCCACATGATCCAGCGCTATTGGGCTCAAGGTCGTTGCTACGGCGCCCTTTGCAAGTACGATAACAGGTCCCAATCATATTTCTCCCTACCGCATAGTAATGGGATGACCATTCAACAGGAGGCGACATGAGAACATACCCAATTCTCGCAGGCATAGTATTCGGTTTGCTGGCTGGGTCAGCGGCGGTCGGCCAACAGGTTTGGCGCGAGAGCAGTTATGAAGACTTCCGTGACGGCACCTTCAACGATGGTGGAGCTAACATGTACGTCTCCGCGCAAGGACGCATGCAGACGATCAACCGGTGGGATGTGAACGACGATGGATATGTCGACATCGTCCTTTGCAACACACATCCGATCGTCGAAGCACTCGATCTTGCCATTTACTGGGGTAACAGTCGGGACTTCAGCCCGAAACGAAGGAGTTACCTGCCGGTTGATGGGGCTCAAGCGGTTGCGTCGGCAGATTTCAATAACGACGGCCGGCTCGATCTTGCCGTGGCGAACTACTCCAATGGCACTTGGACGGAGATGGATTCGTTCGCTTTCTTCGGAACGAAACCTCGAACCAGCGAACTTGCGAAGCATCCCACCTCTGCACGCGAGTTATTCCCGGAGCGGCTGAACTTGCCTACAAAAGCCGCGCAAGGCGTTGCTTGTGCCGATTTCAATCGAGACGGCTTTGTCGACATCGTGTATGCCCAGTCAGCTGGCCATTGGGAATACCGGCGCGATCGCGACCAGGAATATCGTTCTCCCAGTCGCATCTACTGGGGGGCTGCGGGTGGATTCACCCCTGACCAGTATCTGGACCTGCCTGCCCAGGGTGCAACGGCTGTGGCGGCTGCGGATTTGAATGACGACGGCTGGCCCGAAGTGGTTTTTGCAAATCAATCCGGCACCGAGAACACTGAAATCCCCTGCTACGTCTACTGGGGCGGTGCTGAAGGATTTTCTCCAAAGCACCGCAGTGAACTGCCTGCTAACGGCGCAAACGCGGTGACTCTTGCCGACGTGAACAACGACCAGCATCCGGACATTGTGATTGCAAACGGGCTGGGAGAGGTTTCGGTCGCGTATTTGAACCAAAACGGGGGGTTCAATCCGCAGGATCATGTGAAATTCCCAACCTCTGCTGCGAAAGGTTGTGCGGTTGCGGACTTCAACCAGGACGGCTATGCCGACGTGTTTTTCTCAAATCACGAGAACCACAAGAATCGAATTACCGATTCGTTCCTCTATTTCGGTTCGGATACTGGGTTCAAGGTGGAAGACCGCCAACCCATCGGTACCATCGGTGCCTGGGGCGCTTCTGCCGCCGACCTGAATGGGGATGGTTGGGTCGACTTGTTCGTTTCGAATTACCAGGAGCATTACTCCTACGAGGTCCCCTCGTTTGTCTACTGGAATTCACCCCAGGGATTTGACAGTTCGCTGCGCACCCCCATCTACGAACATGGGGCCACGGGAAACTGCCTGGCCGATTTCGACGGCGACGGTCATTTGGATATCCTGGTTTGCTCGTTCATCGCCGGGTCACGTGGTGATTACGACCGCAACTATGTTTACCTGGGGGACTCTAAGGGGCAGTTCAGTGCTGGGCGGCGATTGGAATTGGCCGGAAGGGAGTCGTACGAATTTGCCATCGCCGACTTTGACGACGATGGGATGGTCGACCTGGCATCGACAAACTCCGGAGAAGTCACACGCCGCGACAACGAAACGTGGATCTACTGGAACGAAAATCAAACCTTCCACCCGTGGCGAATTACCGGTTTGTCGAGCTATTTGTCGTTGGGTGTCGAATGCTCGGACCTGGACAAAGACGGATATCTCGATCTGCTCGTGCAAAATTTTGCTCCCGATCCGCGTGCAACGCAGCCAGGGTCGCACATCTATTGGGGGAGCGCAGACGGGTTTGTTGCTACCGACCGTACGACGTACCCACATTACTCTCGGATACCGGCGATTGCCGACCTGAATCAGGACGGCCACCTCGACATTGTCTGTGGGACCGGCATGAAACGCTGGGCACCCCATCAAACGGGGGCGGTGATTTACTGGGGAGATGGGTCGCGGTACTACGGCACAGAGCACAAGACGCTGCTCGACGATACGTCCGGAGTAGCGCAGCCAGAAATTGCTGATCTCAATAAGGACGGCTTGCTCGACATCGTGCTTGCGAACGGAGGCTTTGGTGTCAACGCGCTCGTGTTGTACGGCAACAAGGAAGGGGATTTTAACAAGAGCAGACGTGACGAGTTGCCGATCGAGGCCAGCAGTACGTGTTCGATTGCCGACGTCGATCAGGATGGCTGGTTGGATATTGTCTTTCCTTCGTACAAGGCGGAGGGACCGCCCGTGAGCCGCACTACGATATCCCGCATTTGGCGCGGCGGGCCGAAAGGGTTTCAAAAAGATCGCATGGTCCGGCTTCCCACCCACTCCGGAACCGGGTCGCTCGTTAGCGACTTCAATCGGGATGGGTATCCCGACGTATTTCTATACTGTCACCGCAAGGAAGGTAGTTCGGAAGAGGTCGGCAACTTTGGTGATCACGATACGAGTTGCTTTCTCTATTGGGGGGCTGCCGACGGCTTCGACCCAAAGCGGCGACTGGCGGTTCCCAGTCTCGGTGTTCACAATGATGCCGGAGTCGATATTGGCCACCGTTACAACCGTCGATTTCAATTCGAGTATCTCTCTTCTCCTTACAAAACCGCAGGCAGAAAACCAGTGCGGATTGATTGGTCGGCAGAAGAACCCCATGGCACATCGGTGAAGTTTCAACTGCGTGTCGCAGCCGACAAGGAGGGATTGGCAACAGCCAGCTGGCAGGGTGCGGATGGCATCCGCAGCTATTTCACAAACCGTAACACATCGGTAAAGCTCCCCGAGGGCAACTGGATCCAGTACAAGGCCGTGCTCGATACCGTCAACGGTGCGTCTTCGCCCGTCCTGAACAGTGTGGAGGTGCATTTCGAGTAATCGTTTGTTCGAAACTGTGATGGCAGTATCGCTAGCGCTGGTCACATTCATGGCGCTGTCGGGAGCTACGACGTGGACGGAAGATTCGTTTGACGACTTCCGCGACGGCCAGTTCATGGACGGCGGTAGCAACCTCTACGTGTCCGCGCGAGGTCGGCTCCAGATTATCAACCGCTGGGACCTGAATGGCGACGGACATTTGGACATCGTCATACCGAGTGGACACGGACATACTGAAAAGGAAGATATCTACGTTTATCTCAACTCGGGTAAAGATATTGACGGTCACTCGCGCATTCGCGTGCCAGCCAACGGATCGCGGGACGGGGTTGTTCATGATTTCAACAAAGACGGCTATGCCGACCTGGCAGTCACCAACAACGACAATGGGACAACCGATTGGACAAATACGTTTGTTTATTACGGCACCGAAGAGGGATTCTCCGCACAACAGCGGACCACCCTGCCCTCCCGGGCCGGCACTGACATTGCGGTGGGCGACTTCAATCACGATGGTTGGTCGGACCTGGCGCTGGCGTGCCAGCACATTTCCGGAACGAAAACAAATCCTGGCCCAGAGGAGGTGAGTCTCGTCTACTGGAATTCAGCCACAGGTTTTCAGGCTGACCAAAGTCAAACGTTTGTTTTCGACGGGCGAGGCGCTGTGAGCATCGTGGCCGGCGATCTCGATCGCGATGGACTCGATGATCTGGTTTTCTCTGCGAGTGGAAAGATCATAATTTTCTATTCGGGAAAAGACGCACTCCACGAACCCGATCGGGCCGTGGAACTGCCACTTGGCGCCGAAGCGATGGCGCTGGGTGATGTGAATGGCGACGGATGGCAGGATCTTGTGACGGCAGCAAGCAATGCGGTCACGATTTTGCCTGGCGATGCGGAAGGATTTAGCGCGGATCGTACGATCCGTTTGGAGGCGCTTTTGGAGCCAGACGTGGCAGTCGCGGATGTCGACGGGGACGGGTTGGACGACGTGATCGTGTCGAACTTTTCTGGTCCGCACGGCGTGACCTGGGTCTCGTCTTACGTGTACTACTCCGACGGAAAAGATTTCACCACGCGCGCGCGGCTGGAACTTCCCACGATCGGCGCTACTGCGGTCAGTGCCGGCGACCTCGATGGCGACGGCTTGCCCGAGTTGGTCTTTAGCAACGCCCGGACATTGAATTTGCACAAGCTCCTCTCCTACGTCTACTGGAACGAGGGTGGTAAGTTTCGCTTTAACAATTTAACCCAGTTGGCTACGCTCGGCCCGCTGGGGAATGTCATCGGAGACGTCAACAATGATGGCAGGCCCGACGTGGTGTTTTTTAACCACGAGGGATACCAGCGCGATGGGTTAGCGAAAACTTCTATCTATTGGGGAGACGGGACGCGTGGTTTTGACACCCGTCGCAGCACAGAGTTTTCTTCCCATTACATGACCAGTGTGGCCCACGCCGATCTTGACGATGATGGGTATGTCGATCTTTTGATGCCGCAAGCCCGTTTCATCAACGGGTTGCCCCATGAGCAACACTCTGCGTTTATCTATTGGGGAAGTCCAGCGGCTTTTCGGGAGGGAGAAACGATCCAATCGAATCTGCCTTTGCACAGTGGACCCAACGGGGTTCGCGTTGCGGATTTCAACCGGGATGGCTATCTCGACCTGCTGGCGGGTGGCAGCACGCAAGACAGGACGGATCCTACCAAACAGGGGATCACCTTTTTCTGGGGGGCCGAGAATGGGTATTCCTTCCGCCGCAGAAGCGTTATTCCTACGCCAACCATCTATCTCCGTTGCCCCTTGGCGATGGACCTCAATCGAGACGGTTGGCTCGATTTGGCATGCCAGATCGAGCCCGATCGGTTGACGATCTTTTCCGGAGATGGCACCGAGGAGGGCTGGCGGCGGACGGCCGAAATCCAACTCGACCGCCCGATGGTGCTCATGTATTTGAATGCGGCCGACTTTAACCGGGACGGCTGGCTGGACCTGATTCTGCCTGTCCGCCAGAGTGGGCATACCACGGAATTAAACTCCTACATCTATTACGGTTCTGAGGATGGATTCCAAGCAAAGAACCGTGAGGAAATTCGGTCTTACGGCCCGTATGACCTGAGTGCCGCTGACTTTGACCGTGATGGATGGTTAGACCTGTTCATCAATAGCTACAAAGGGGACTATCGCCGCGACTGGCCGGCCATGGTTTATTGGGGAGACCCGGGTGGTTTTCAGGCCAGGACTCCGCAAGAGCTGATGCCCGGCTACGCTTCGGTTGCCGCCGAAACTGCCGATTACGATGGCGACGGCTGGATTGACGTCGTCTCGGCCAATCATCGCAAGGAGGGATCGACCGAGCAGCCCGGACCCCATCAGTCCACCACCACCAGTTTCTTGTTCTGGGGGGACCGGGAGGGATTTTCGGAACAACGTCGGTGGGAATTTCCAGTCATCGGACCCCATGCGATCAATTTTCGTGATGTTGGCAACAGCATCGACCGAGGTCTTTACGAGGATTATATTTCGTCGCCCTATCGGATCCCGCCTGGTGAGCGGCCCGTGCGCATCACGTGGCAGGCAACCACCCCCCACCGAACCCAAGTCCAGTTCCAATTGCGAGTTGCGGACGACCCGTCCGAACTTTCGACAGCGCCCTGGCAGGGTGCCGAGGGTGTCGGCAGTTGGTATACGAAGAGCGGTGAAACGGTTCGTGACGTCCAGGGCCACTGGATAGAGTATCGCGCCCGACTCATGTCTCCCAATGGAGGACCAACACCATATCTGGAAGGTGTTTCCATCGATTTTCAATGATCATGGAATGCAAGGGGCGTCCGCGACTTTTCGGTTCCAGGGATGTGGCGGTTGACCTGTTCGGCAGTTGTTCGTGGCCAGCATGACCTGGCCCAGTTCAAAAGGACCAAGGAGATGCAGGGCCAGGTTGACGAAAATTCCGGCATGATTGTGTTGGAAGAGAAGAACCTCCGAGTGGTCATTGATCCGCAGCAGGGTGGGAAGATTCGTTCGCTTTACTCCCGGCGAACCGGGATCGAGTACCTCTATCAGGATTCCAGGACGAACATTCCGCCAGGATCAGGTTATGGAAACCATGACATTTCCGGGTTTGACGAGTGTTTTCCCACCGTGCACCCCTGCACTTATCCGGACGGCCCTCGGCAAGGCCTGGAGTTAGGCGATCACGGCCTGCTCTGGCAACAACCGTGGGAATCGGAAATTGGTGATGGGCAGGTCACCATGAGGTGCACTGTTCCCCGGTTGCGTTGCGATTTTAAGCGCACGTGTCAAATTGATTCGGGTGCCGTTTTAACGCTCGACTATCAAATTACCAACCACGACCAGCAGCCGCTCAAGTTCATCTATAGTGCTCATCCCTTGCTGGCCGCGGGGCGAGACACGCACTTCGTGTTGCCAGACGATGTGAACGACGTCTATGTTTATTACGTGGCCAATGCCACAGGGATCCCCCAGAATTCGTGGATCACGTGGCCCCCATCTCAAGAAGAAAATTTTCTCGCCCCCTATTCAACCAACCGACATTCGTGCCTCAAGGCCTATTCGCGACCACTCGGGACTGGCCGGGCGGCGGTGCGGCATGCCGATCACGGCGAGCGTTTACAATTCGATTTCGACCCGGCCGAGTTGCCACACCTCGGAATTCTCATTTCCCAGGGTTTCGACGAGGATCCCGCTGGTGACTTCGCCGGCGAGCTTATCCTGGCGCTGGAACCGACCACAGGAATTGGCGACGACCTGTTGACTTGTGAACAAACAGGGACGACTGCCCAACTCGCACCTCACCAGACCAAGTCGTTTCGCATCCAACTCAGTTTGGTGGACGATTGAGGTCTGCCGCGGCATGGCATTTCAAACGTGCCGACTCGTGCCCTGCTGCGACTATCTTAAAAGTGGCGACCAGGCTTGGGATCACCTCACGAGGGTGACCATCTGTCACTCAAAAAACGCCGCAACGCACCAGCTTCTCCCTTTCTTTTCTTTTTCCCCTTGACGTTGTTTTGCTGACATATTACTTTAAAAAGGGTAAGCTTATTCATAAAACGCGCGTGAATTTTCCAAGCCGTGAAGTCGCCCCTTTAGTTTGCGGAGATGTTGTCTGATGAAAGAGACGCGCAAGATGTTTCTAATGCTGGTCGTCGCGGGCGTCGTAGGGTGGTCGCCAGCCGCAGCCCTTGGGCAGTTGCAGGTGGGTATTCTCTCGGAAGACTTTACCACTGATCCAGGCTGGCTTGAGAAAAACTCGACGACGAACTTCCCCGACCTACTCAACAACGAGTTCGGCTTTCGAAACTCCGACCTCACCAGAGATATGGATTCACCCAATACGACCGGTGCTGGTGAAGCTGGCGGCCAAATCACCCGTCACGTAGAGGCGTACTATGCCGCCGACATTGGGCAGATCGATCCCAAGACCACGAAGTTAATGGCCAGCGGCTGGCTCCGTATTCCTGGTACCGGTGGGGGTGGCATCAAGTTGGGGTTCTTTAACCGACAGCCCTTTGATGGCGCGGATCTTGTTCCAACCAATTTTATCGGGTTGGACTTTGACGCGGCCAGAGTACAGACGAGGTTTTGCAACGATATTGGAAATTGTGAGCGGAGCGGCACCTATGCTGTCGTACCTAATCCAGTGTCAAATCCCAACGAACCCCTCCCGTGGTCCATCGTGTATGATCCCGACGGGAACTTTGGGGGGGGCACGATCACCGTCGACTTGGTGAACACCGCGACCGGTGGTCTTGATTTCCCAACTCCGCTGGGTGCGTTTTCGCACACGTTTAATCTCCCGGGCAATGTGAAGTACGATAATACTTTTGTCGACAGTTTTGGGATGACGCCCAGCGTTGTCCAGGGAGTGGAGAATCAGCAATTGTTCTTCATCGACGACATTCAGTACACGGCGCTCGTCCCGAAAGTGGGCTTGGATGGAGATTTCAACGAAAACGACACCGTAGATGCGGCCGACTACACGACTTGGCAGGATTCCCAGGGAAGCATGACGGCCCTGCCGAACAGTGGGGGGCTTGCCGCCCCAATCGGACAGGCCCATTACAACCTTTGGAGTTCTAACTTCGGTAGCTCCGGTGGCAGTGGCACCAACGCCGCCGTTCCCGAGCCTTCGTCCCTTGTGACCTATCTCGTGGGGTTGGTGGCCATGGTCATGCTTGGCCGGGGAAGACCTCGCTAAACGCCTGGCGAAGGTTCGCAGGATGGGCAATTTGATTGACCCACGCAGCCCCCTGATGATATTCACCAGGGTCTTGCCGCAGGCAAGCCGAACCGCCCGATCATTCATCCCATCGCGGCCCCGTGTCCTGGAAATTATCGAAACAAGATTAGCCCGATTAGATCTTGCACCAGTCTGTCACTAGATCAGACCCTGAAAATGCCATTTACCTAAACTTATCTCGGTGGCGCCAGGAGTGTTAGACAACTCAGCACCGTTGGCCGATCGGGTCGGACTTCAAAATACTCCGCCCCAAAACAAATTTTTATCTTGTATTTATTGAGAAAACCGGTTGACATCCCCGTCAATCTAGCGCACACTGGCCAGTAGTTTCTCGGCGGTCGATCGACCTGGGAGGTCAGTGTCGTATTGAGGAACCGGGACTCTCCACCAAGGACACAACAGTATTTATTATAACTTTCTGTGCAGCTTTTCTCATTTGGAGGCGCGTCAAAATGTGGGCGAAAACAAGCTTTTGGAAAAAAGCGGGATGTCTGGTAGCCGTTTTGGGTGTCGGAACGATGTTTTCCAGCGTTGTCTCGGCAACCACCGAGACACAGAACTTTGACTCGCCGCCGGCTGATTGGGTTGGTATGGATAACGATATTTACGGCCCATACGGCTATAGCGATACCAATTACACCCAGGGAGATCCTGCGGGCGAGGCAGGCGGCATTTTCCAGCGGACCAATGTCCGCAGCTACTACGCCGATACGGATCTTGGCGGCCAAATCAACTCGTCCAGTGAGTTCGGCGCCACGGGCGAAGTGTATGTCTTGGCTCCCTTCGCCGACAATGACACCTTCATTGGGCACTTCCTGGCACCGTCGCAGGGTGCGCAGGGTTACGAGAACCATCACGGGGGATTCATGCTGCGAGAATACACCAATAGCAACTTTCGGTTCATGGCTCGTATTCGGGGCGATGGGGATGAACAGCACACTGGTGACCAGGAAATAGTGCAGGTCGGCGTCTACGACTTCTCATACGACTTTGACCCCATCACAAAGCAACTTACAGCGCGACTTTACGGGAGCGGCGGCGGGGCGCTTGTTGCGGAAAGCACAACTCCAGCGCTGGCAGGTACGTTCCTGGCGGACGCATTCGGCTTGACCGGCGGATTCAACAGTGCGCAATTTAATCCACCTACGTTGACGGCCTACATTGATGCGGTGACCTATTCGTCGCTGGTCACCGGAGGCGGCATCAATGGTGATTACAACGGCGACGGCACTGTGAACGCGGCCGACTACACCCAGTGGCGAGACAATCTGGGCACCAATAATCCCCTGGCGAACGACGCCATTGGGGACACGATTGGCCAGTCGCAATACGCCCAGTGGAAAGACAATTTTACTGCCGGTAGTGCCTCGTCAACTGCCATTCCCGAGCCCACGTCCCTGGCGATTTATCTTGTGGGGTTGGTGGCCATGTTGGGCATGCGGCGACATGGCTAACGGCCTGCTGGGCTAACGGCCTGCTGGGCTAACGGCCTGCTGGGCTAACGGCCTGCTGGGCTAACGGCCGAATGACGGGCAATTTGCTGCGGCGACTCACCACCCTGATGTTTTCACCAGGGTGTTTCTTTTCTTGCGGCAGGCGGTTCGAGCCACCCAAACGGGCAGCGCTGGACGGGTGGTTCTCGCCGGGATTTCACGGTGGAGCTGCGTCGCCAGCGCTATTTCCATTCGCCGCCACTTCTTGCTGCAGTGTGGATAAGTCATTACGGCGTGGTAAGATACACTTCGATGGTGACACGTTTTGACACAGGCAAAGCGGCAGGCGGCGATGACCAGACGAACACGCAAACCTGGTTTTACGTTAGTAGAACTCCTGGTCGTCATTGCCATCATCGGCATCTTGATTGCGTTGTTGCTACCGGCGGTGCAATCGGCCCGTGAGGCGGCGCGGCGGGCTACTTGCGTCAACAATCTGAAACAGATCGGCCTGGCGTGGGAATTGCACCACGACACCTATGGAACATACCCATCAGGTGGCGTAACTGTCGATGATTTTTATCAGCGTAATTTTCAAGATTCGGGCAGACCCAAAATTGCGCCCGATCAGCTCTGGGGCTGGGCCTATCAGATCGTCCCATTCCTGGAAGAACAGGCCCTGTGGAACGGTTCAGTCGATCGAGAAATCCGTAGCACGGTGATCTCGACGTTTTTGTGCCCGACCCGCGGGGTGACGGTCCTTGAAGCTTCCAGAAACAGCACCAACAACGCCTGTCGCAACATGAAGGGAACCGACCGGATCCGCGCGCAGATCGACTACGCCGGTAATGGCGGCGTCTACCTGAATTTCAATGTGGACGCCTGTCTTCACAACCCCAGCTCACCCCAGTGTTGTGCCGGCCGGTGTAGCGAGCCTGGGTGCTTGTGTGGATTTGGTACGATCATGTGCACCTGGCGAGGCATGGTGCTTCATAAGGGAATGCTACCGCTGGACAATTATGGAGAGTTTAACGCCGCCGGACCACGGCATCGCTGCCGAAGCTGGACAGATCCGGGTCGTTTCGGGAAATCAGGAAAAGCCTCGGTGGTGGTCGACCACAGCGAGGTACCCGACGGTCTTTCCAATACGTTTTTGGTCGGCGAGAAGCGACTCATCGGCAATCTTCAAGTGTGTCAGCACGACAACAATGAAGGGTGGACCTGTGGCTGGGATTGGGACATCATTCGTCACCCCAGCCATACCGTGGCGCCCGATCGATTTATCTGGGAAGAGGGCGGTTCCGACGCGTTTGGGGCCGCCCACCCGGCGGTGTTTCATGTGGTGATGGGCGACGGATCCGTCCATGGGCTTGGTTATGACATCGAACCGGTGATCTTTCTCTTGATGGGGCTACGCGATGACGAGCAATTCTTCACGCTCAATAAATAGTTCCGGTTCCCTCCCCAAATGGGTCAACCGGTTTTGAAACTTCTTTGCGTGGCCGCAGTGCTCAATCGATCGGGTGAATCCTTTCGATGCGTGCCGCCCCAAAGGCTCGATGGGCCATCGCCGCGGCAATCTCGTTGAATTTCCTTTCACGCTTCATGTTCCACGCCTGAGGCCCTGTCTTCTGATTGGCCAGCACGAAAGTCTCAGAATCGAACCAGCCGCCGGCCCACATTTTGGTATCGGGGGCCCCGGTTTGGACCTCGTCAAGAACGTTCCCCTGGTCGTCCTGCAGGGTCAACTTGACCTTGCCGCCCACGATCGATGGCACAACGATGAGCTTTCCATCAGCCGAAGGAATCGGGGCAAGGTCGTTTTTCGCCCCGCAACCTGCAAGAATCGCCGCAACACAACCGATCAGAATCGGGGTGCGGCGCTTGCGGAAGTTTGAAATCATGACATGGTTTCCTGGGAGGTTTCCCACTCAAGTTGGCCCGGCTCAATAGCCTGGGGCGTCCCGCCGCGGCAAGTCGGTGAATTGGCTGTGGCGGGTTGCTGTGTAACACAATCTCGCCGGCCTTGAATTCCCCGTCAACTGGTCGACCGCCGTACGGGCTAGCCTCCAGGAACGTTGGTTGAGACTGAAAGCCGCGTGGCCTCGCCCAGTAGCTCGTAGCTAGCCACGTGGTTCTGGACCGTCACGTCACAGGGCCAGCCCGCTTGACATCCTACCGCACCGCACGTTAGAATTTTATTAGTTATATCCCAGAGAAATATTATTAGTTATATCCCAGAGAAATATTAGTTATATCCCAGAGAAATTTTGATCCGTGCGGAGTTGAATATGCGCCGGCCAGGAATCCGCGGTTGTCAGCAGCGGGAATTCACACCGGGCCAACTGTTGTCGTTGAACGAGCGAAAACGTACTGCTTTTACGCTCATTGAACTGTTGGTCGTGATCGCCATCATTGGGATTCTAATTGCGTTGTTGCTGCCGGCGGTTCAGAGTGCGCGGGAAGCCGCGCGGCGGATCGAATGTTCCAACAACCTCAAGCAAATCGGCCTGGCCATTCATTTGATGGATGACGCGATCAAGCGTTTGCCGCCCACGCGGGACAATTGCCATCACGCCACCTGGTATACGGAGCTCTGGCCCTACATTGAAGACGAGTACTTTGCCGAGCAGTGGCACCCGGTGCGGGCCTATCACTTTCAGCCCGCAGAAGCCATCGAAGTCCAGGTGGCCATTTACTTGTGCCCCACGCGCCGCGCTCCTCCACAATTGAGTGAGCCCCCGTGTGAGGCAAGAACCGGCAAATCGGCGGTAGCGCACGCGTCCGGGGGGATGGGTGATTACGCCTGCATGGTGGGTCACGACGAATCGAGGTGGGATAATTGGCACCCAACCGACCCGAAATTTCGTGCGTCGGGTCCGTTTGTAGGGGCCAGCTGTAAATGCTACGGATCGATTCCGAATCTGCGTCACTTTGGAGAATGCAAGTACTACCTCGATTTGACAATGATTGAGGATGGCTTAAGCAAACAGATCCTTATCGGTGAGAAGCACGTTCCGATTGATAAAGTTGGTTTAGGTGAAAACAAAGGAGACGACTGCAGTGTATACAACGGCGATATGATGCAGATGTTTGGCCGCTTCGCTAGCGAGAGGCACCCGTTGGCACATCCGAGCGACGGCCCGGGGCACCAATTCGGCAGCTGGCATCCGGGCATCTGTCAGTTCCTGATGGCCGACGGGAGTGTCCACGTGATATCGGTAAGCATCGACCCGGTGATTCTTAGCTATCTGGGGCAACGCAGAGATGGCAACGCCCTTGGGGGCAGTGTTTTCTAAGCGGCCCCTGGCACACCAAACCCCATCTGGTAGCGGTGCCCCCACTTTCCCCATGACCCTTCCGCTCGAAGCGGCTGACTTCAGCGCCGGTGGCCGCTGGCCGGTCCCAGGGCCAACAATACCAGCCTCTCCAGGACGAGGGTCGCGAGCTCGCGAACGGCCGCTGCGTTATTGACCAGGACGCCGGTAATCGTTCCGCCGTCGAGGATCAGGCGGTTGTCGATCACAAGATTGCCGTCACTGGTCTTTGCGAGTGTGTAACCGTTTAAATCGAGACCTTTGTTAAACGTTATCGTAGCGCCGGCTGCTTAGAAGACGGGGCTGCTTAGAAGACGGGGCTGCTTAGAAGACGGGGCTGCTTAGAAGACGGGGCTGCTTAGAAGACGGGGCTGCTTAGAAGACGGGGCTGCTTAGAAGACACTGTCCCCAATGGTGTTGCCATCTTCGCGATTTGCGAGATAGCCGAGAAACTGCGGGTCGATGCTTACCGAAAACGCATGGACACTGCCGTCCCCCATCACGAACTGACAGATGCCCGGATGCCAGCTGCCGAAACTCCGCCAGTAGGGGGTGCCGTAATCGTCCGGATATGTCAACGGGTGATTCGGGCCGGCGAAACGGCCGAACCTGGTGAGAATATCGGGGTTGTATACGCTGCAGTCGCTGACTCTTTCCGAACCAAGCCACCCCACCGCAACATGCTTTTCGCCTATCAGAAAGGTCTTGCTCATACCGTCTGTGATCATTTTGAAGGAAACGCGGTACACGCAGTCACCAAAAAACCTAAGGTTGGGTATGCTACCCGTGCAACTACAGTCTGAACTTACGAACGCGCCGGTGGCGACTTGCCCTTCATTGGGCCTCCAATAATCCCATGTATTTACATCATCGCCTACCGAGCACGCGTAGTCACTCATCCCGCCAGCTCGATGCGGCACAGGCCCACGTGCTTCGCAGTTGGGTTGGCTCAGCTGGGGGGCCGATCGTCTTGAAGGGCAGTAATAAAGCGCGACCTGCGCTTCGATAGCGTAATCGGGCTGATAGTGATAGGCCTTGACCGGGTGCCATTGCTCGGTAAGAACATCGTCTTCAAGGTAGGGCCAGAGTTCAGTCGCCCAGGTTCCGTGATGACAATCGATCCGTGAGGCTGGGAGGTGATTCACGACATCATGCATGACGTGAACCGCAAGACCGATTTGCTTCAAATTGTTGGAACATTGGATCCGCCGCGCGGCTTCCCGCGCACTCTGAACCGCCGGCAGCAACAGCGCGATTAGAATCCCAATGATGGCGATCACAACCAACAGTTCGATGAGCGTAAAAGCAGTACGTTTTCGCTCGTTCAACGACAACAGTTGGCCCGGTGTGAACTCCCGTCGCTGACAACCGCGGATTCCTGGCTGGTGCATATTAAACTCCGCACAGATCGAAATTTATTCCAAATATAACTAACAAAATTCTAACGTACGGTGCGGTGGGAAGTCAAACGGACTGGCCAGGTGACGTGATGATCGCTACGACATGGTGCAGGACCACCTGGCTAGCTACGGGCATTCCCCCGAGCGTTGCTGGAAGCCAGTGGCGAAAGTGGTTGCGATCTGCAGTGCACAACCATAAAGAGACGTTGACCGGTCATGCTTGCCGGCGAAGGTCCGTGCCCGGCGTTTTGCCTTACCAACGGTAGTTCGACGCCGCGGTAGTTTGTGGAATGAACAATCGCGTAGCGCGTTTCCAGCTTTGGCTCGTCACCGTTTTGCCTGGGCAGTGGTCGGGTCGAATTTGTGATCGTGGCAGCGGGCAGGTCCCAAAGTCATCGTCACAAATCGACGTCCGACCGTGTCGACACCGCAGCGGGCGGATGGTCGTGGGAGAAGTGGGGCGCTGCCTGAAGATCGGGTTCGGAGTTCCCGACGCCGCTTAGAAAACGGGGTCGCTTAGAAAACGGGGTCGCTTAGAAAACGGGGTCGCTTAGAAAACAGGGTCGCTTAGAAAACAGGGTCGCTTAGAAAACAGGGTCGCTTAGAAAACAGGGTCGCTTAGAAAACAGGGTCGCTTAGAAAACAGGGTCGCTTAGAAAACACTGTCCCCAATAGTGTTGCCATCTTCGCGATCTGACAGATAGCCGAGAAACTGCGGGTCGATGCTTACCGAAAACGCGTGGACACTGCCGTCGACCATCACGAACTGACAGACGCCCGGATGCCAGCTGCCGAAAAGCATTTCCCAACCGAAATAGTACCCTGGGCCATCGATTGGATGTGCTAACGGGGAACCCGGGCCAGCGAAACGCCCGAACCTTTGGAGACGATCGGGGTTGTATGTGCTGCAGTCGTTTCCTCTTTCCGAACCAAGCCACCCCACCGGAACGTGCTTTTCGCCCATCAAGAAGGTCTTGCTCAAACCATCGGTGATCATATTGAGGGTAACGCGGTACTTGCAGGTGTTCTCACCCATAAATCTATATCTGGGGTCTCCCCCCGCGCACGCACATGATGCATTTATGAACACGCCGGTGCCGACCATCCACCCAGCATATTTCCCAACAATACAACTGGGGCAACGCTCTTGCCTGGACCCTTTGGGCCTCCAATAATCCCATGGTGCGCTACTAGAGCCTACCGAGCACGCGTAGTCACTCATCCCGCCACCTCGGTGCGCCGCAGACCCACGCCCTTCGCAGTTGAATTGGCTCAGCTGGGGGGCCGATCGTCTTGAAGGGCAGTAATAAATCGCCACCTGCGCTTCGATGGCCTCTGAGGGCTGAAAGTGATACGCTTCGCGCGGATGCCATTGTTCGCTGAGGAGTTCGTCTTCAATGTAGGGCCAGAGTGCAGTCGCCCAGGTTCCGTGATGACAATCGATCCGTGAGGCTGGGAGGTGATTCACGACATCATGCATGACGTGAACCGCAAGACCGATTTGCTTCAAATTGTTGGAACATTGGATCCGCCGCGCGGCTTCCCGCGCACTCTGAACCGCCGGCAGCAACAGCGCGATTAGAATCCCAATGATGGCGATCACAACCAACAGTTCGATGAGCGTAAAAGCAGTACGTTTTCGCTCGTTCAACGACAACAGTTGGCCCGGTGTGAACTCCCGTCGCTGACAACCGCGGATTCCTGGCTGGTGCATATTAAACTCCGCACAGATCGAAATTTATTCCAAATATAACTAACAAAATTCTAACGTACGGTGCGGTGGGAAGTCAAACGGACTGGCCAGGTGACGTGATGATCGCTACGACATGGTGCAGGACCACCTGGCTAGCTACGGGCATTCCCCCGAGCGTTGCTGGAAGCCAGTGGCGAAAGTGGTTGCGATCTGCAGTGCACAACCATAAAGAGACGTTGACCGGTCATGCTTGCCGGCGAAGGTCCGTGCCCGGCGTTTTGCCTTACCAACGGTAGTTCGACGCCGCGGTAGTTTGTGGAATGAACAATCGCGTAGCGCGTTTCCAGCTTTGGCTCGTCACCGTTTTGCCTGGGCAGTGGTCGGGTCGAATTTGTGATCGTGGCAGCGGGCAGGTCCCAAAGTCATCGTCACAAATCGACGTCCGACCGTGTCGACACCGCAGCGGGCGGATGGTCGTGGGAGAAGTGGGGCGCTGCCTGAAGATCGGGTTCGGAGTTCCCGACGCCGCTTAGAAAACGGGGTCGCTTAGAAAACGGGGTCGCTTAGAAAACGGGGTCGCTTAGAAAACAGGGTCGCTTAGAAAACAGGGTCGCTTAGAAAACAGGGTCGCTTAGAAAACAGGGTCGCTTAGAAAACAGGGTCGCTTAGAAAACAGGGTCGCTTAGAAAACACTGTCCCCAATAGTGTTGCCATCTTCGCGATCTGACAGATAGCCGAGAAACTGCGGGTCGATGCTTACCGAAAACGCGTGGACACTGCCGTCGACCATCACGAACTGACAGACGCCCGGATGCCAGCTGCCGAATTCGAGCTCCCGGCCGTCGCTCGGATGTGCCAGCGGGTGATGAGGGCCGGCAAAACGCCCGAACCTGGAGAGTGAATCGGGGTTGTATGTGCTGCAGTCGTTGGCGTTCCGCTCACCAAGCCGCCCCACCGAAACGTGCTTTTCGCCCATCAGAAAGGTCTTGCTCAAACCATCGGTGATCATATTGAGGGTAACGCGGTACTTGCAGGTGTTCTCACCCATAAATCTATATCTGGGGTCTCTCCCCCCGCACGGACATCTTGCATTTATGAACACGCCGGTGCCGACCGACCACCCAGCATATTTCCCAACGACACACTGGTTGCAAGGCTCAGCGCTGCCGGACCCTTTGGGCCTCCAATAATCCCATGCTGCGGCATTAGAGCCTACCGAGCACGCGTAGTCACTCATCCCGCCACCTCGGTGCGGCGCAGACTTACGGGTTTCGCAGGGGTCTTGGCTCAGCTGGGGGGCCGATCGTCTTGAAGGGCAATAATAAATCGCGACCTGCGATTCGATAGCCTCTGTGGGTTGAAAGTGATACGCTTCGCGCGGATGCCATTGTTCGCTGAGGAGTTCGTCTTCAATGTAGGGCCAAAGTGCATTCGCCCAGGTTCCGTGATGACAACCGAGCCGTGAGGCTGGGAGGTGATTCACGACATCATTCATGATCTGAACCGCAAGACCGATTTGCTTGAGGTTGTTGGAACATTCGATCCGCCGCGCTGCTTCCCGCGCACTCTGAACGGCCGGCAGCAACAGCGCGATTAGAATCCCAATGATGGCGATCACAACCAACAGTTCGATGAGCGTAAAAGCAACACGTTTTCGCTCGTTCAACGACGACAGTTGACCCGGTGTGAACTCCCGCCGCTGACAACCGCGGATTCCTGGCTGGTGCATATTGAACTCCGCATGGATCGAATATTTCCTCGATATATATCTAATTAGATTTTAACGTACGGTGTGGTGAATTGTCAAGCGGACTGGCCCTGTGACGTGATGATCGTTACGATATATTGCAAGGCCCCCTGGCTAGCTGCGAGCATTCCCCCGAGCGTTTTTGAAAGGCAGTGCCGTCTGGACGGTTCGAAAAAATAGGGCGAGTCGAGCAGGCGGCAATAACTTTTATGGACGTATCCGGACTGATTCAGTCTTGAACCGTGACTGGGGAACATCGGGGTGGTCCAGGCTTGCTTCAAGACGACGGCGCGGACCAATTGCGAACCTGGGACAACTATTGGGCGGTGCGGGCAGCGCCCGTAGTTTTTGCGTTTGACTCTTGGCGCAATCGCGTGGAAAGAGCCGCAAGTGACCTGCTTTTTTGCAGGTATTAGTGGACATCCAGGTTAGCCGGGATTAACATCGGAGTTGATTGTGTCGTTTGATGTACGTACGGAGACCATAATGGCAGATTGGCGGGCAATGGTTCTTAGCGGGGCTGGAAGCCTGTCGGTGATCGGTTCTACTTCTGCTTAAACTGCAAGCGAGGGTACTCATGAGTTTCGAAAGGCGCGTTTCTCATTCGCAGCGTGAATTCCAGTTTGCTTTGGCGACGACCTTTGGGGCTCTATTGCTGTTGGTCGTCGCACCGGCTGCAGCTCAGGTCTTTCAGAAACAGGAAAATTTTGATTCCGATCCAATGTGGGAGGGATTTAATAATTTGCAGTTTTCCGGAGAGTTCTTCTTCCAAAACTTCGGTTACAGTTCTGATACCAATTGGGCCGGCGGCACGCCAGGTGAGGCGGGAGGACTTATTCGTCGCGATAGGGCCTTCTATGCCGACAACGTGGGACCGTTGGATCCTTCAACCACGCCACTTACGATGTCCGGATCTGCGTCTTTTGGTGCGCAAGACGGTTATGGAGGAAATGTACTGATCGGATGGTTTGATAAATTCGGTGAACTGTTATTTGAAGCACCTGGTGGGATGGACCTCATTGGATTTGTTACCGATGAACAGGAGTATATGGAAGTCCGGTTTAAAGGTAGAAACAGGGATGCAGCAGTAGTCACCAATGCGGCAGGCCAAACGATCAAAGAGGTAGGTCGTATCGACGCAGCGACCCCATTTACCTACAACCTCGCATGGGATCCGACGGGCGGCACCCACGGCACTGGCTCCCTCACGGGGACCTTCGATATTTCGGTCAATGGTACGGTCAGCACCTGGACTGGATGGATTGACAACATCACTGCCGATGAAAGGGATCGCCTCCCTACGTTCGATCGCTATGGTATCACGGGTGTGTACAATCCGAGCGCTTCTCCTAGTACGGTCGACTTCTTTATCGACGACATCACCTACACCGCCTCTCCTCCGGGGCCCGGTCCTACCGATTATGAATGGGTCTCCCAAGGAGCGGGGAACTGGAACGCCCACACAAACTGGGATTTGGCCTATGTGCCGGAAAATACGGCCACCGCAATGTTTGGTAGTGCCATCAGCCAGGCTTCCACGGTCTTCACCGAAACAGACATCACAGTCAATGGCCTGCGGTTCAACAGTACGCACACCTACGGCATTCTCGGGGTATTGGGTACCAGCTTGACCCTCCAAGGCGATGCCCGCATTCAAGTCGACCAGGGGACTCCTGAATTCCAACTGCCCGTGAACCTGGCTGCCGCAACGACCATCGACGCGGCCGCTGGCAGCTCCATTACCTTCGAAGATGTGCTCAACCTTGGCGGGAACACGGCCACCAAGACCGGCGACGGGACAATGGTCCTTAACAATAACGCCTCTACCGGCACAGGCTCCCTGGAAGTCCAGGGCGGCACCCTCGCCGGTGCGGGAAAACTCAGCGGAGACTTAACCGTGCTGACCGGCGCGACCACCGCACCAGGTACCAGTGCCGGAATGCTGAAGGTGGGCGGTAACTACACCCAGAACGCTGGTGCCACACTGGCCGTTGAAATCGGCGGCACCCTCCCCGAGGAGAATTTCGACGTGCTCGCAATTACCGGGACGGCCAGCTTGGGGGGAACG
>Ga0310121_10001298_pt1 | contig 25893 bp, 18 predicted proteins | sample CB27_Tmax_986_MG_FD_203504 | JGI IMG/M metagenome (GOLD analysis project Ga0310121, IMG submission 203504) | Marine microbial communities from Western Arctic Ocean, Canada - CB27_Tmax_986 | ecosystem: Environmental > Aquatic > Marine > Oceanic | place: Canada: Western Arctic Ocean | collected...
GGTGCCTACTCGAATGCGGCGCGCGGCAAGCGCCGCAAGGCCGAGGCGCAGCTTGGGGCCCACGCCTCGAGTGGGACCTCAGAGGAGGCCCTCCCGACATCGCCGGAGCGGGCGGCTCTCAGGCGTCGATGGGCGAATCTGATCCGACGGGTGTATGAGGTGGATCCGCTCGTGTGTCCTCGCTGCGGAGGCGAGATGCGCGTCGTGAGTTTCATCACCGAGCCCGCCCTGATCAGGCGCATCCTGGATCACCTCCGCAACCGCGAGAAGGTCGCGCGCCCTCCCCCTCGAGGCGTCCACCAGCCGGTGGCCAGCACCACTTGAGAGCCAACCCATCCCGTCCGTGGACGAGTGCCATGGGGGAAAGGGGGAGTTGTCGGCCCGGGACGTCCCAGAGGGCTGTCACCTCGTCTCGCCGTGCTGCGCGCCCGCTCACACGGCCGCCAGAACCCTCCGGAGGCCCCGACAGGGCCTTTCGGTGCCGCTGCATGGGCGCGCGGGCCGGCGCCCGAAAAGGAAACTCCTATGAATGGTCTGCCATAGGGGAATGTCCTCGGACGGAGAGCACCGTGCAGCGATCACAACCGTCCAGTACGGCGAGCATCTGATCGGACTTGTCGCGGGCGAAGTCGATGCTCGTGTCAGTGAAGATGACGACGCCTGCGTCCGGCTCCTCTGGGGCAGGCACGACGAGGGCCGCAGCCGCCTCGGCCACCGCGTTGGATGGGGTGGTCACATTGATCCGGACTGGTGTGTCGGGCAGTAGGCCTGGTGCGGGCGCCACGTGCCAGCCCACCACCGGAATCTGCAGCTGCTCAGCGCGGGCCAGGTTCTCCGCGTGGTAGGGCTGTTCGATGTTGCCTGAGACCAACACCAGACCGTCGGGGTGGAGATCGAATGCCTTTTGGTAGCCCTCGACGAATCCCTCCTGGGATGTGCTCAGGTTCGATCTGCTCACATCGAAGATGGTCATCCCCCAGTCGAGAGCCTCACAGGCCTGCTCAATTCCAATGACGACGCCCAGGGCGCCGGCGTTGCGGAGATCGCCGGCGAGCACGACGATCTCGGCCCGAGCTGGCGATCGCGGGGGAAGCAGCAGGCTCAGGAGCCCGATGATCACCAGGCCGCAAAGCCCGGCCCCAAGGGCGAACCCCCAGCGTGTCAAGCTCATTGGCGCACTGGTTGATCCACTCTGGTCATCGAGGGGTTGGGTCATTTGAGACGCCCGAGGTTCTCCGGAGGGCCCCTTCCTGGTTGGTGTCCAGCCATCACGGCTGGAGCATGATGCGTCTCAGCTAGCCGCGGATCTCGTTCGCCTCGCCATCCCAGGTTGCGATCGTCTCGTTGAAGTAGGCGTAGTTGGCCATGTGGCAGGCCAGGGCCGTGTGGTGACCGAAGGTTACGTCCTCGATGGTCTGGCCACGGGTGCGCATGGCCGTGAAGAAATCGTTGAAGTGCTCGATGGACGGGTCGTGGCCCCTGGGGGCGACGAAGCGCTGGGAGCCTGCGGCGACCTGAGCCTGGCCGGGCTCGGGGTCGTGCTCGTCGTGCCACTGCGCCATGTAGGCGCTGCGAAGGTCCGAGGGCCAGGCCCGGGCGAAGCCGCTCGGCCCGCCGTCCCTTCCGTCCTGGGGAGTGAAGGTTAGTCCGCCCCAAGTCAGCTCGAGGACCCCGCCCGTGCCCATGAAGCGGATGGTCGTGGGGGTCTCTGAGGCCTGTGTGACTCGCATGTAGACCGGGAAGTTCCTGTACGTGAAGACCGTGGACAGGGTGTCCGGCGCGTCTCGCCCGTCGTCGAAGCGGAAGATCCCGCCCGTGGACTGGGCACGGAGCGGGGGCTCGTTGGTGTCGGTCACATAGTGGATGCTCGTGAGCATGTGGACGAAGAGGTCGCCGGCCACGCCGGTGCCGTAGTCGCGCCAGCAGCGCCAGCGGGCCCAGTGGAGCGCGTCGAAGGGCCGTGGGGAGACCTTGCCGAGCCAGCGCGCCCAGGCGATGGTCTCAGGGGAAGCGTCGGGAGGAACGGGGTACTGCCACGCACCATTGGGGCTGTTGCGGCCCTGGGTCGCCTCGACGAGGACCAGGCGACCCATGGCCCCGGAGGTGATGATCTCTCGGGCCTTTGCCGCCACCACCGAGCTGATCCCGGCGCTCCCGACCTGGGTGACCCGCTCGTGCTTCTGCGCCGCGGCGACCATCCGCGGTCCCTCTTCGGCCACGTGGCTCAAGGGCTTCTCGCAGTAGACATCCTTGCCGGCGGCGCAGGCATCTTCCAGGACCTTGGCGTGCCAGTGGTCCGGTGTGGCGACGATCACCGCGTCCAGCCCCGGGCGAGCCAGGAGCTCCCGGTAGTCCCGGGTCGTGAAGATCTCCTTGCCGCCGATCTCCTTCGCCAGCCGGGCGCGGCCGTCGTAGACCTCGGCGGCGCCCACGCACTCCACGCCTGGCAGAGTGAGTGCCCGTCGGAGCAGCCCACTGCCCTGCATCCCCACCCCCACGATGCCGAGCCCGATGCGATCGCTCGGTGCGACGGTGTCGGTGGCCGCCTCGGCCTGTCGCGGCGCCAGGACGACGGTGTGGGCTGCGAGGCCGGCGGCGCCCAGGCCGCCAGCGGTGCTTCGGAGGAAACCCCTCCGTGAGACCCTCTTCGAAGGCATGGCTCACTCCTTGGTCGGTGGGACGATCCAGGTCCGTCGGCCGCTCGTAATCTCGGAGCCGTCGTGTCAGATCCTGCCGCATCATGGCGCCTCGAGGCAAGCGTTTTTGGACCGGCGCCCCGCGCCTAGGGCTTCTTGTGGTGGAAACCGTCGCGGCTCGCGATCCCGTCTGTTTCTCAGGGACGGCTTCTACGCCTGCCCTCCCGGGCGTCGGCGCCAGGAGAAACGCCAGGTCCGAGGGCGGGCCGCCACCGGTCGACGGACGGGATGTGAGCCGAGACGGCTCAACTGGGTCCGGACCCAGTTCGGTCTGTGTGCTCGATGACCTCGGGTCCGCACCTCCGCAGCCAGCCGGCGCGCGGCCTGCAGGCGGAGCTCCTCGGGAAGGAGGTCGAACTGAAGGGCCAGGACGTAGGCGGTCTGGGTGTTCTCGCCGACCCGCCCCGTGGCCGTGACGAATTCCTTCTGGAAGGCCGCCTTGATCCTGGGCAGGAGCGCTCCGTATTCGGCGGCGTCCTCCGTGCGCCCGAGCACTTCTGCCGTCCTCCGCAGCAGGTCGGTCGAGTGCGCAAAGAAGGCGGTCGCGATGAGGTCCTTACCCGTCGTGGCGCCGGGGTAATCGGAGGCCGTCGAGGCAAAAGCCAGCCAGTCCCCGTAGTGGTGCCCGGTGTTCCAGAGGGAGTCCTCTCCGGCATGGCGTCGCATGTAATCGACCCAGGCCTTCATGCTCGCGTACTGGTTCTCCAGAACGCGCGTGTCGCCGTAGCTCAGGTACATCGTCCACGGAATGACCACGGCCGCGTCGCCCCAGGCCGCCGAGCCTCCCGAGAACCTGCCGTCGCGGCTCGGCACGTCGGGCACGACGGAGTGGATCGCGATCCCTGTCAGGCTGTCCAGCGTGAGCCGGCCCGCCGGGGGAACGACGCTCGTCCGTGGCCACGGGCATCTCCTTGTGCGATGTCACGTCCTTCGCCCGGGCAGCGGGCCCGGCGCGAGCGAGTCTGGCATGAGCGTCGGACGCGGGCAACGCTCGAGCCGCTGACTCCGTGTGTGGTCCCGCTATTCCCCGCGATCCAGGCCTGGACCGACTTCCCGGACCTGCGCTGGCGTCGCCCGTTCTGAAGGTGGCCGCCCCGCCGGCGAATAGTGATTGAGCCGGTTAGCCCGACCTCACCCCGTCTTTTCGATTGACTTCAAGCCCCGACATGAAGGGATGATGGGCCATGAAAAAGCGCGGTCTGACCACAGTGTTGCTGGGAATCCTGTTGACGGCCGGTGGAGTCGAGGCGGCCGAGGCGAAGCCAGCGGAGGACGGATTCGTCTCCCTGTTCGATGGCAAAACGCTGGGCGGCTGGCAAACGACCGGCAACTGGATCGTGGAGAAGGACGGCGTGGTCACCCTCGAGCCGCGGGCGGGAGAAGAGGGCTGGCAGCGCTACGAGGCCTATCTGACGACCGCTCACAAGTACAAGGACTTCATCCTCGATCTGGAGTTCAGGATCGGAAAGGGCGGCAATTCGGGTGTGTTCCTTCGGGTGGGGGATCCGGCGAGTCAGGTCAAGACGGGGTTCGAGATCCAGATCCTCGACACGCACGGCAAGCCGAACCCCACGGCCCATGACTGCGGCGGCGTGATCGGTACCGCGGCTCCCTCGAAGAACATGGCCAGGCCTGCCGGAGAGTGGAACCGGTACGTCATCACCTGCAAGGGCCATCATCTCGAAGTCGAGCTGAACGGGCAGCAGATCATCGATCTGGAGCTCGACCAGTCCGCCATCAAGGATCGGCCACCCGAGGGTTACATCGGCTTCCAGGACGAGGCCAAGCGCGTGTGGTACCGAAACGTGCGGATCAAGGAGTTGAAGTAGGTCAGGGGATTTTCGGGCTGATGCAGGATTCTGTACGAGTGGCGGCGATCGCCGTGGATTCGAAGCCCGGCGATGTGCACGGGAATCTGGCGAAGATCGACCAATGGGTGTCACGAGCAGGAGAACAGGGCGCGGTCCTTGCGCTGTTTCCAGAGCTCTCGCTCTCCGGGTTCATTCCGAATCATCCCCGCGGTGATCACAACCAGTGGTTGCGAACGGCGCTGCGTGGCGCGCGACAACTGGCCCAGACGATTCCCGGTCCCGCCGTCGACCGGTTGATCGAGATCTCCGCGGCCCACGATGTGCTGGTGTCGGCAGGACTTCTCGAAGATGCCGGCAATCTGCTGTTCAACACGCACGTCATCGTCGGACCGGAAGGTGTGCTGGGGAAGTGGCGAAAGATGCACATTCCGATGTTCGAAACAGCCTTCTACAATCCGGGAGACGCCCCAGGGGTGATCACAACGCCCATTGGGCGGGTGGGCGTCAACATCTGCTTCGACGCTCTCCTGCCCGAGTCGACGCGGCTGCTGGGCATCGACAACGTCGAGATCGTGCTATTTCCCTTCGCGGCCGATCCTTCACCGGCGACCCCGCAGGGATGGCAGGACTGGGCCTCTGCCGCGCTGCGATGTCGCTGCGCCGAGAATGGTGCTTTTGGTCTGGCCTGCAACTCCGTCGGGCACGTCGAGTTCGCAGGCGTCGAGCAGACGTTCCCCGGAGGCGGCATGGCGATCGGCCCGCGAGGCGAAGTCCTGTCCGAATGGCCCGTCGCGGGAGGGGAGCCGGGCATGCTCGTGACGGAGTTCCGACGCGACACGCTCCAGGAGGCACGCGCCGAGCCGGAGTACCTGTTTCGATTCCGTCGACCGGAGCTGTATGGTCCGCTGGCGGAGTAGCTGGAGCCTTGTCCGCCAGGACTTCGGAGGCCGACGAATGCGAATCTTCCGTCCCATGGTCGCGGCGCTGATCCTCGCCGGCCTGGCGTCCGGCTCCTTCCCGGCGGAAGCAAGGGGCGAGGATGGCGGCACCCTCACCCGCCGTCCCAACATCGTATGGGTCATCGCCGAGGACATGAACGCCTGGATGGGCTCCTATGGCGACGACACCGTACCCACGCCCAACATCGACCGGCTGGCCACCAGGGGTATCCGATTCGACCGCGCATACATGCCCGCGGGCGTCTGCTCCGCCACTCGCAGCGCGCTGGCGCTGGGCGCCATGCAGACCACCTTCGGCGTGCACAACCACCGCTCGTCCCGGCAGCGGGTTCCGGAGGAGGTCATTGACCTGCCGGAAAGCGTCAAGACGGTCTACGAGGTCTTCCGCGAAAGCGGCTACTACGTGCTCAACGGCGGCGGCAAGAACGACTTCAACTTCATGTGGGATCCGGACGAGCTCTACGACTTCGATGGCGGACGCATCGGATTCCACGGCCCCGACTGGAGAAGGCGACGCTCCGACCAGCCGTTCTTCGCCCAGATCCAGCTTCGTGGAGGAAAGAACACCGGCGAGGTCGACCACCCGACCGATCCCAACGGTGTGAAGGTCATGCCGTACTACCCCGATCATCCGGTGATGCGCCGAGAGATCGCCCACCACTACGACTGCATTCGGCAAACGGACGCCGAGCTGGGGGAGGTGATGGCCGCCCTCGAGGCCGACGATCTGCTGGAGAACACGGTGGTGTTCTTCTTCACCGATCACGGAATGCGGCTCCCGCGTCACAAGCAGTGGCTGTACGAAGGGAGTATCCGCGTGCCCCTGGTCGTGGCCGGCCCGGGCGTTCCGAGGGGCGACGGGCGCGACGACCTGGTCAGCGGCATCGACATCACCGTCACGTCGCTACAACTCGCCGGAATCGAGAGGCCGTCGTGGACGGAGGGGCGGGACGTCTTCGCGGCGGAGTACGAGCCCCGCACGTTCGTCATCTCCGCCCGCGACCGCTGCGACTACACGATCGATCGCGTGCGGGCCGTCACGATGCAGCGCTACAAGTACCTGCACAACTTCCTGACCGACCGACCCTTCATGCAGCCTCAGTACCGCGATGGCCACGACTACGTGGAGACGCCTCGCGAGCTCTATGGAGAGGGGAAGCTCAACGAAGTCCAGGCGTTCATGTGGCGCGAGGCTCGTGTGGCTGAGGAGCTCTACGACCTGGAGACGGATCCACACGAGACGATCAACCTGGCCGAGAATCCGGAGTACGCGGTCCAGCTGCAGCGCAGCCGCCAGATCCTCGAGCGCTGGATGCGGGATACGGACGACAAGGGCCAGTATCTCGAGTCGGTTGAATCGCTCCGCGGCGTTCTCCAGCGTTGGAGCAAACAGGCGGTCAATCCCGAATACGACAGGGCGCGAGCAACACCGTAGCGCCGCCGGGAAAAGAGTGGCCGGCCTCGACGAGCCTGGCGTTGACCCCCTACCGGTCTCCTTGCTTGATCCAGTCGACGTCGAAGTGGGCGTGCTTGATGGACTTGCGCGGGGCGTCGCGGGGCAGGCTGTTGACGAAGTAGCTGTAGGTCAAGTGAAGGGTGCCGTCCCTCGCCTCCCAGAGCGAAGGATAATGGAAGGAGGTGGGCTCCTCGTCCGCGTCGTCGCGTTCGACGTGGCGTGTCCATTTCCAGGTCCGTCCCTCGTCGTCGGAGAGCGACACCGCCAGCGAGTGGCGGCCGCGCTCGGTGTCGTTGTAGACGAGCACCCAGAGCCCGTTCTTCAGCGATCGCACCTGGCACGACGAGCCGGGGTTCGGGATGTTGCTGTCGACCAGGTGAGGCCGTCGTCCTCGGAGACCGCAGTGTGGATGCGCTTCGGCGGCGGGCCGTTGTCCCGCATGTAGGCGACGCTCTCCCCGTCCTTGCGGACGGCGAGAGCGGGCTGGATGCTCCCGAATCCGACGATGGGCTCGCTGGCGTAGAACGTCTCGCCGCCGTCATCGCTGATGGCCACGATACCGTAGGAGTAGCCGTCGGAGTACATCGGGACGAGCATGCGGCCGGAGGCGAGCTCGACGGGGTGGTTGCGGGTGAACCAGCCCAGTCGCGAGAAGAGCTTGTCGTTGGCCCTGGCGATCTGGACGGAGGCCCGGGGGCCGATCCCTGGCTGGCCGACGAAGGGGCCGAACACCTCTTCGGTGCGCTCGGCGATGTGTCTCGGGATGAGGAGGATGTTGTCGCCCCGCTCCCATCTGGGTGGGCCGTCGGTCTGCATGTGGTCCGTAGAGACCCTGTACTTCATCAGCGCCGACTCCCACTGATTGGCGACGATCACCGGCCAGAAGAGCCACAGGCGCTCCTTCGAGTCGAGGTAGACCACGCAGTTGGTGTCGGGGAAGCCGGGGGTGTCGGCGAGCAGAAATGGCTCTGTCCACTGGCCGGTCTTTCGGATCCAGCGCGCGCCGCGGATGACCACGTCGTCGGCTGTGCGTTCGCCTGAGCCGTGGAACCAGGCGACGAAGAGGTCGCCGTTCGGCAGCTCAACGATCGAGGACGAGTGGTTGTGCCAGTGCTCCAGCGGGAAGATCAGCGCGGACTCGAAAAGGGCCTGACCCCGAGCCACCGTAGCGGTGGGCCAGACGAGCAGGGCCAGGATCAGGGCACTCAGGCGCATGGGCTCCTCCTGTGTCAGGCGAGCATATATGTATGTAGAATCCCATTGGAAAATGCCACTCCTCAAGCGAGCATCTCCCGGGGGGAGGCCTCAGACTATGTATGGAAGGTCTGCATGATGATAGCTAGACAGAGGCTCCCGAAAGCCGCTCATCGAGTCCTTGGCACACTGGTCATTGCGCTCACCGCATTCCAGTGCGCCCCCTCAGACTCCGGTGTTCTCACCATCACCAAGGACGCTCACATCGTCTTGATCGGCAACAATCTTGGCTCGCGGATGATGAACTATGGCCACTTCGAAACCGAGCTCCAGGTTCGCTATCCGGAGAGCCTGCTCTACATTCGCAACATGTGTGACGGCGGAAACACTCCCGGGTTCCGGCCACATTCCGGCCGCGTGTCGCCGTGGGCGTTTCCCGGCGCCGAGTCTTTCCAAACGGAGCTGGCTCACGATTCGAGTAGTGAGGGTCATTTCGAAACGCCCGACGAGTGGCTCACCCGTCTCGAAGCGGACATCGTCATCGCCTTCTTCGGGTACAGCGAGTCCTTTCAAGGAGAGGAAGGACTCGACAACTACAAGGCAGAGCTCGAAGCCTTCATCCGGCACACCCTGAGCCAACACTACAACGGGGAATCGCCACCTCAGCTCGCGATCGTCTCTCCCATCGCCTTCGAGGACCTCTCCGACACGTCCGATCTTCCAGATGGCAAGGAAGAAAACGTGAACCTTGCGCTGTACACGAGGGGCATGGAAGAGATCGCTGCCAGGACCAACGTGCGCTTCGTAGACGTCTTTACTCCGTCCAGGCGATGGTTTGCCAACGGGGATCCACTGACCATCGATGGCTTTCAGCTGACCGATGCAGGCTATGCCAGGTTGTCCACCTTGCTCGCCGATCAAGTGTTCGGCAAGGCCGCCGCCAGGGCCGAGGAGCATCGCGACGCGGTTCACGAGGCGGTCATCGAGAAGAACTGGTTCTGGCACAACGACTACAAGATCCCCAATGGCGTGCACGTGTTCGGCCGCCGCTACGAGCCCTTTGGTTCGGACAACTACCCTGCTGAACTGTCCAAGATTCGCGAAATGACCGCCCTGCGGGATACGGCGATCTGGCTCGCTCTCAAAGGCGATCGCATGGATCTAGAGGGGGCGGACCGGGAAACGGTGTCGCTTTCGCCGGTAGAGACGAACTACAAGCCCAGTGATACGAACGGCGGTCCTGAGTACGTCTACGGACAAGACGCGCTGGACAAGCTCAGAGTTCCTCCCGGGTACAAGATCGAGCTCTTCGCTTCGGAAAAGGAGTTTCCGGACCTGGCTAATCCCGTTCAGCTGGCCTTTGACAACAGGGGCCGGCTCTGGCTAGCGACCATGCCGAGCTACCCGCATTACAAGCCCGGTGACGACAGGCCCGATGACAAGCTCATCATCCTCGAAGATCTGGATGGGGACGGTCGAGCAGACAAGCAGACAACGTTTGCGGAAGGTCTCCATCTTCCGGTTGGCTTCGAGTTGGCGCCGGAAGGGGTCTATCTGTCCCAGGGCACCAACCTCATCCTGCTCGAGGACACAGACGGAGACGACAAGGCAGACAGCAGGGAGATTCTCTTAAGCGGGTTCGACGATCATGACACGCACCATGCGCATAGTTCGTACTGTGCCGATCCGTCGGGCGCCATCTACATGGGAGAGGGCGTCTTCCTGCACACCAACGTGGAGACGCCGTATGGGCCGGTCCGTGCGACCAACGGAGGCTTCTATCGCTACAGTCCGCAGAGACGGCATCTGGAGCGCACCGCCCAGCTGTCGATTCCAAATCCGTGGGGGATCGCCTTCGATGAGTGGGGGCAAAACGTCTTCGCGGAAACGTCCGGCCCGGACGTGCGTTGGATGATGCCGGGGTCCGTGAAGCCAAGGTATGGCGTGTCGACCCACAAGTCCTTCAACTTGATCGAAGAGGCGCATCGCGTGCGTCCTACGTCGGGGCTGGAATTCGTGTCCAGCCGTCATTTCCCGGACGATGTTCAGGGCGATCTGCTCATCAACAACACCATCGGCTTCCTCGGTACGAAACAGCATGCGATGGAAGACGATGGCGTTGGCTTCAAGAGTCGACATCGTCTGGATCTGGTGCAGGGAGACGACCCGAACTTCCGTCCGGTGGACATGGAGTTTGCGCCGGACGGCTCCCTCTACATCGTCGACTGGCACAATGTGCTGATCGGTCACATGCAGCACAATGCCCGGGACCCGCTACGCGATCATGCACACGGACGGATCTACCGCCTCACATACCCGTCGCGGCCACTGGTGACCCCAGCGAGAGTGGCCGGGGCCAGTATCGAGGAGCTGCTGGACAACCTGAAGCTTCCCGAATACCGGACTCGCTACCGCACCCGTCGGGAGCTGAGGGGCCGCAAGCCCGCCGATGTTCTTCCCGAGCTGACGAGATGGGCGGCCGATCTTGACAAGGACGATCCTCGTTATGAGCACCATCTGCTCGAGGCCCTGTGGGTGAGCTGGGGTCTCAACGAGATCGACGAGGCGCTGCTTCGGCAGCTGCTTCGGGCAAAAGATTTCAGGGCCCGTACCGCAGCCGTGCGCGTGCTTCGCTACGGTGGTCATCAAGTCGCAGATCAAGCCGAGCTGCTCCTGCAGGCCGCCGGGGATGAACATGGCCGGGTTCGACTGGAGGCAGTGGTGGCCGCCTCCTGGCTGGACCCGGAGCAGGGGATTCCGGTTGTGGAGAAAGCAGCCGAGCTGCCCCTCGATGAGTGGATGATGCACGCGCACGAGACCGCTCTGGCACACCTGAATGGCCAATCTGTGATGGAGAGAACAGAGGCCCTCATCGTGACCCATCTCGAAGGAGCCGAACGGCAACTCTTCATCAAGGGGAAGGAGATCTACGATCAGGAAGGCTTCTGTATCACCTGTCATCAGGCCGAAGGTGAAGGCCTCGATGGCTCCGGGTTTCCACCACTCGCGGGCACAGAGTGGGCGAGTGGTAGCGAGGAGCGTCTGATCAAGCTGACGTTGAAAGGACTCCTCGGCCCTATCGACGTGCTTGGGAAGTCGTATTCCGGACAGGTGCCCATGATGCCGTTCGAAGGACTCCTCGACGATGATGAGATGGCCGCGGTCTTGACATACGTGCGGAACGCCTTTGGAGACAAAGCGTCCGCGATCTCTCCAGAAGAAGTGAAAGAGATACGCTCCGCTACCAGGGACAGAACGGATTTCTATTCGCCGGAGGAATTACTCAAAGAGCATCCGGCCCGCGGAACGGAGGTCCACTAGCGGGCGTCACTCCTGTTTCCCAAGCGAAACAAGATACGCGATCAGGTCGAGGAACTCGTCTTCGCGGAGCACCGCCGTGAGACCGGATGGCATCATGGAGACCGGGCTGGTGTGGAGAGATTCGATCGTCGAGCGTGGGACGCGGGTGTCGTTCCCGGCGGCGTTCCGGACAACGACGACGTTCTGGTCTTCGCGGACGATGGAACCGGATATGACGTCGCCGTTCTTTGCCGTGATCATCGCCATGCGGTAACCCTCTTTGATCTTCGTGCTCGGCTCGATGAGCGATTCGATGAGGTAATCGGCAGGGGCGCTCGCGCCGATGCTGGAGAGATCCGGGCCGAGTGCACCGCCCTTTCCGTTGACGACGTGGCAGACGGCGCACGCCAGGTCCGCTCGGTGGTAAGTCCTCTCACCGCGCACGCGGTCGCCGTCACCAAGCTGCGAGAGCAGAGCCTCGAGGTAGCCACGATCCAGGACCTGTGTCACAGGTTGGAGCCCGCCGGCCCTGGCCAGTGCCTCGGTAAGGCCCGATTCGCTGTCGCCGGATGTCTCGACCAGGCGTGTCGCCTGGATCGCAGATGCCGAAGGAATCGAGGAGTCCTCGAGGGCGGCCGCGAGCGCTCCTGCGCCACCGTTCTTCACCAACGCCGCACCAACGAGCTCGTCGATGGCGGAAGTCGACAGAGGGCCAGCGAGGAGAGCCGCGGTGGATCTGGCACCCGTCCCAGGATCGACTCGAAACAGCGCAGCGGCGGCGGAGACCCGAGCAATTGGGGGAGCCTGGGCGTCGTCTGCAACTGAAATGAGCGCGTCGCCATCACGGAGATCCGCGAGGCCCCGCGCCGTGGCCTGCCGAATGTCGGTGGGAATGCTCGCGTCACGATCAGACAGTCGATTCGTGAGCTCCACTCCCAGCCGCCCCATGTTCCAAAGCCCGACGAGCCGGCATCCCGCCGCGACCGCCTGCGGGTCACTCATTGCGATGAGGCCCCGACATGCGGCTTCTTTTCGTGCACTGTCCGACGGAACGATGCCGCGGTCTTCGGCAGCCTCGAGCAGCGCCAACCCGGCGGCTCGCCTCAACGGGTGTCCGTCGGCAGCAGCGATCCGGACGATCGCGTCGAGGTCGGCCGCCGCTCCGATTTGTCCGATGAGACGCACGATGGCGGGGTCGGCGGCTCTGGCGCTGTCGGCGAGCATCCGGACGAGAGGGGCGGCCGCCTCTGGTTTCTCGACCGCCTTCAAGGCGAATGCCAGACGATTGGCATCGCCGTCGAAGGCGACACCGGTCCGTAGGAAGTCGGGGAGCCAGTAAGGCTCCAGTGAGCGACAGGTGCGCCATAGGGCGAAGTCGAGGTATTCGTCGATCGGGCGATCGAGCACTGTCATCGCTGTCGTCGCCGCTTCGACGGTGCGGATCTGTGCGAGGGCGGTGACGGCCTCGCGCCGGACCAGCGGATGAGGATCGGCGACTGCGGCCGCGAGCACGTCCGCACCATCGCGCCAGTTGTAGAGGACCCGAACGGCGGCGGCGCGCGCCCGATGGTCGAGTGACTTCATCACTTCGACGACCAAATCGTGGGACCGCGTGGTCGTGACTGTCTGGTAGGCCCAGAGCGCCTCCAACCGGTGATGCTCGAAATCTGCATCAGCAGGGTCGAGATCGCGCACCCACTGCGTAATGGCCGCTTCAACTGCCCGCTCGTCGCGTGCCTTGAGCTCCTGCTTCGCATTGAGGCGCACCCAGTCCTCGCCCGCCTCGAGGAGTTCCAGCAGCTCCAGGGTGGTGGCGTTCCGGTAATCGACGGGCCGCAGCAGCGGACGGCCTTTGGCCGTGATCCGCCAAATCCTCCCGTGCACCTGGTCGCGGCGCCCATCTCTAAAATCGACTTCGCCATGTTGAATGATCGGGCTGTACCAATCAGCGACGTAGACGGCGCCGTCGGGGCCCATGACGATATCGACCGGTCGAAAGGAGACGTGAGTCGATTGCAGCAGGTCGGGCTGCAGGGTGGAAACAAACCCGCTCCCGCTCTCCTCGATCGAGTATCGATCGATGTTGTTGGCGCGATAGTCGTTGGCCAGCAGGCTCCCCAGCCAGGCTTTTGGAAAGTGGCCGCCGCTGATGGTCTCGAGCCCGGACAGCTTCGGGCGGCCCGGGTTGAGCCCCCTGAGGATGCGGTGCTCATGGGGAGAAGCCCTGAAGATCGCGCCGGGGAACGAGTAGTTGATACCCTCGCCGCCAGCCCCGTCGGTTTGAAAGGTTTGACCCCAGCGGTCGAACACGGCTCCCCATGGGTTCACCAGGCCGCGGCTGTAGATCTCGAGGCGCCGCGTGCGGGTGTCGTATGACCAGAGCCCTCCCCCGTCGAGGCGGCGCGGTCCATAGAGTGTTTCGACGTGTGTGCCGATGTAATAACCCTGAAGCATGTAGAGGAGACCGCCCGGTCCCCAGCGAAGCCGGTGCAGGGTATGGTGGGTGTCCTCGGTGCCAAATCCTGAAAGTAGGACTTGCTTCCGGTCCGCCTTTCCGTCGCCGTTGCTGTCGGCGAGGTGGATGAGCTCTTTGGCGTGGGCGACATAGGCTCCACCCTGTCCGTCCGGCAGGACGCCACCGGGGATGATCAGCTTGTCGTAAAAGACCGACGACTCGTCGGCAGCGCCGTCGCCGTTCGTATCTTCGAGAACGACGATGCGGTCGCTCGGGTCCTGGTTGACGTTCAGTTGCGGATAGGTCTGGCTGCTGGCCACCCAGAGTCGGCCTTCGCGATCGAAGCTGATCTGTATCGGATTGGCGAGGAGAGGATCGGAGGCCCACAGGTTGACTTCGAATCCATCGGCGACCTGGAACGACGCCTTCTCGACCGCCGGGTCCGGCGGCGGGATGTCGCGCAAGTCGCCCTGGGCCATGCCGGCGGCGGCAACCACCTGAAGCAGGCTCACCATGACGAGTACCATCGCTGGTGTTGTCATGGCTTCGATACGGCGTGTTCGCCCACGAGGCGGCGGACGACCTCTTCGGATCGGGCAACGAACGGCTCGAACTGTTCGGGTTCCGTTTGTGCGATCTTCTGTTCGTCCTTCCGCTCGCCATAGACGAAGGCGTCGTTGCGGGGCCGCCAGCGGTGGAAGTAAAGCGTGTTCTTCTTCACGACGGCAGCACGGATCTTCTCTCCTGGCTCGGACTCGATGGCGATTTGTGGAGGCGGCATCTTCAGTTGATCGCCGATAATCCTGGCGATCTCGCGGTAACCGTTCTCAGACGGATGGATTCCGTCTTCCGAGTAGGTGCCCTTGAGCGTCCTCAATGCTCCGAAGAGATCCACGAAGGCGTGGCCTCCGTGTTGCGCTGATTCGGCGATGGCATCGCGAAACAGCCTGAGGATCGCGTTGCGCTGCGAAGCGTAGCTCGGTCCGGACGCACCACCGTCGCGTTGCCCAAGGGCCAGGTCGGTTCCGAAGCCAGCTTCCATCGGAGTTGGCGAGAGAAGGACGAAGCGCCTGCTATCGGAGCCAAGCGCGTCGAGTAGGCGCTCGAGGCCCTGGCGGAACGGCTCCACACCTGCTTTGCCATCGAACGACTCGTTGTATCCGTAAGCGACGATGACCACGGTCGGATCCAGCGAACGGACGTGCGCGATCATCCTGGAGAAACCTTCCTCGGCATCGCCGAAGACGGCGCGCTGCCGCCCTCCGGCGCGCGAATGTCCATAGACCGTGTCTCCGTCCCAACCGAGATTGCGGAAGGTGACTTTTCGCTGAGGCCACCGAAGCATCAGTGAAGTCTCGATATGGCCATAGTCCAGCGCCCGCTCAAAAAAGGAGTTTCCAAGGAAGGCGACCCGGTCGCCTTCGCGCAGCTCCATGAGCTGAAGCGAACCGCGTTCGTCGGCGTTCGTAGCGCCGGGAGCCGGCAATAGGAACGCGGCGGTATAGATGCCGAGAACGAAGACGTTGCTGGTGCATCGCAGCATGGAATCCATGCTCACGGATTCGCCTCCGTTTGGCAAGTTCTCGGCGACGCCGACCCCTCCACCACCGCGGGTCTGTCTCGCCCGCGGCCTCGCGGAGCGCCACCTTGTGGAGCCAGGCTCGTGGGTGGTTGCCACAGAAAGTCGGCCTGCACCTCACCGCAACTCGTAAAGCAGCTCCGCACCACCGAGCCTCGGGGCACATCCACGAGTTTGACCGGGGCTCCCGGTATCACGAGGTCTCTGGCCCTCAGGATTTCCCCGCGTGCGACCAGCTTCCGAGCCAGCCACACCAGGGAGGGGTGACGGCCCTTGGGGCCAACCTCGAGTCCGCCATCAAGCGGGCCTACGAGGCGGTCGACCACATCTCCAAGGACATCGGACACTGCGCGCTCGCCCGTTTCCAACGGCCGCGCTGACCGACCGGCCTCCCGTGCTAGGCGTGTCCCTTCCGCCCCCGCGACTCCTGGCCATCGCGGCCATCGCCTTCGGGCTGAACGCAGCGGGTATCGAATGGGGGCCCTATCAATACCTGCGCCTGCACGGATCTACTCATAGATGCTCTTCATCTGCCATGCCTTCAGCGACAGCAGTTCACTGTCGCGGCCTTGCGAGCGCAACGATACCCCCGTACTGCCCTCGAGGCCCGGATAAACCCGCACGGCAACACACTGCTTGCCGTTGACAAACACTTCCACAACACTCTTGTCGATGAATATTCGGAGCTTGAGCGTCTCCTCGGGACCGATCAGGACGGGAGCCGTTTCTGGCGCCCGCGACCGCACATCCGGCAGCACGGACGACTGGGAGGATTCGATGCTGATGAGACTCTCGTATACGCTCTTCGTCCACCAGTTAGAGGACCGCGGCCGCGTGTAGTTTCTGCCCTGATGCATCCCCCGCTCCTTGAAGAACGCGATGCGGGTGAACTCCTCCCGGTTCGGCGCACGCAGGACGTTCAGTTCGACCATGGGCGCGTTTTTGAGATCGATCTCTGCAATTATTTCCAGTGCGTTGCCGCGGATGTTCTCGAGAACGACCTCTTCATTTGCCGGCAGTGTCATGCGTCCGACCTCGCGGGCGTCGTATCGCAAGGATTCGATATCGCCGGCCGGTTCCATCCCGAGCGTCTCGTCGTCGATAAGGGTGAGCCGGCGCGGTAGCGTCATGATCTGATTCCAGCCGTCGTGGCGTTTGCCCGGATTCATATTGAAGATGATGACAACGCCGCCCTGACCGTCCGGGGTCGCGGACGGGGCATGCACGCCGGCGGGGTCCGAGGCGCCAAAGTTGAACTTGCCATGGTCGGTGATCACGAACTTGTTGCGCGTCTTGTCATAATCACCCAGCAGGTACTGGCCGCCACTCATGTGACTGTAGAAGGGAAGAATGTGCCGGTCGCCGATCGGCCAGAAATAGGGACATGCGCCATCATCGCCGACCAACGTGAACTTGTCGTCCTCGATGAAATCGTGCAGATACTCCCACGTCGCCAGGTCTTTCGAGCGAAACAGGTAGTACGCGGGGATCTGCCTGCCGCCCGGGCCGTGTCTGTTCACGCCGCCGGAGATGGCGTAGTACATCCCGTCCTTTTTCCAGATGTTGGGATCGTAGACATCGTAGGGAAGGTCAGTGCTGTCTTCGGTCATGGGAATCACGGCCTTTCCGGTCACTTTTTCCCAGTTCAGCAGTAATGGATCGCTCGAGACAGCGACCATGTTGCCGGCTCGCGTGCCGTGATACATGACGATCACCCGGTCTTCCTCCACCAGCGCGGATCCCGAATAGCACTGATACTCGGGATTGGGATAGATGGCGTAGGGCAGGTCGCGCCAGTGGATCAGGTCATCGCTGACGGCGTGCCCCCAATGCTGGCGCGGGTCTTCCGGGGGATAGCCCTGATAAAAGAGATGCCAGCGGCCCTGCCAGAAGCTCAGGCCGTTTGGATCGTTGAGGCGGTTTTCCGGGCTGACAAAATGATAGAGCGGCAGATGTGGATCTCGTGCGAGCTTCTTCCGGGATTCCCGGAACCGCTGCAGCAGCGGGTTTGTCGCGAGCTGCGCTTCCTGCTCGGCCAGGGTGTTCGCGAACGTGTATTTCGGAACCTTCGATGTGTAATCACCGGGCGTGTCCTGGGCAACGGATGGTCTTATGACAGCAAGTCCGATAAGCAGTGCGCAGGCATGCGTGATGATTGTCTTCATATTCGATTACCTCCGGTTGAAGATCGCGGGTTTGATCGACGGCGACACGCGCATCAAGAAGGGCAGGCTGGTGGCTAGAGCCCCTTCGTGTCTTCACGCTGCTGCGCCGCCACCAACTCCTCACTTGAGTCGAACCCGATGAATTCTACACAACCCGCCACCGGTTTCGACGCAAACCCGGAGCGGGAGGTGAGCCGCTCTTTCTCAACGGGTGCGGCGGTGCGCGATCCCGACGTACCGGTTATGCACGTACTCACCCGGGTACTCTCGCAGACCCGCGAAATAGCCCTTCCCGAGGTGGGCCGGGTCCCAGGCGAACTCCCCGGGCTTGTGGGCGTCGTCGGCGTCGTCCCAGCCCCAGGGCGGCCGAAAGGCGCAGGCCAGGCTCGACGGCCATTCGTCGAGTGAGACCTCAGACGAGCCCGGCCCCACACCGCCGGAGCGGGCGGCCCTAAGGCGTCGATGGGCGAATCTGATCCGGAGGGTCTACGAGGTGGACCCCCTCGTGTGCAGAGCCTCTCGCCCGCCCCCACCCCTGCGGCCCGCCGTGGCCAGCTTCGCCTGAGAGTTGCTTCCGCCCGTAACGGCACCGCCGGGCAAGCGAGGAGTTGTCGGTCGGGCTCCCTCACACAGGGCTCTCACCCCGTCCCGAAGAGCTGTTGCCCTCCTCACACCCTCGCCAGCATCCTCAAGACGCTCCCGACCAGGCCTCACGGGGCTGCTGCACACCCAACGCGGCGTCAGCGCCGAGAAGGAACCACCTATGAATCGCCCGTGGCACGTCCTCTCAGTTGGAGCACGCCGGCGCGATCTGGCATGCGACGAGCCCGGGTAATGCTCGACAGTCGATCTTCGCCGACGACACCGATAGGGCCCGCTTCGTCCAGATCCTCGGCCGGGTCGTGCCTACGGTGCGGTGGCGGCTCCACGCGTGGGTGCTGATGACCAACCACTACCACTTCGCCTTTTTCCTATGGCCGCCGGCCGTCCATCCCGACCGCTCCCAATGTGGAATTGTAGCCTCGCTCAGCGGGTTGGCGTCTTTGGCAGCGCGAAGGCGACTAGGGTGCCACCCGACTCGTTCCCCCACTTGCCCCCGCCTGCGGCAATGACGACATACTGACGACCGTCTACTTCGTAGATCGCGGGCGTCGCATTGCCAGCGGCAGGCAGCACGGTATCCCACAAGAGCTCACCAGTGGCTTTGTCGAAGGCGTGGAACTTCTTGTCGTGGTTGGTCGCGCCAATCAACAGCAGACCCCCGGCAGTGACGACAGGCCCGCCGTAATTCTCGCTCCCCGTGTTGCGCAATCCCTGTTTGACCAGTTCCGGAATCTCCCCAAAGGGAATCTTCCAAACGATCTCGCCAGTGTCGAGGTTGATGGCGTTGAGCGTGCCCCAGGGTGGCGCTACGGCAGGATAACCATCCGGATCCAGGAACTTGTCATATCCCTCGATCATGTACTTGAGATCGGTGGGTAACGGGCCCTCCGGCTTGGCAGCGACCGCTGCATTCTCACCATGCATCACGTACTTCGTAAGGGCGATGACGCTTTCCAGGCCGAGTTGGGCGTAGCCTGGCATCCTGCCGCTACCCTTGTAGATCACTGTACCCACATCGGTTTCCGTCAAACGACTCGACAGATCCGTAAGAGCGGGAAACTCGGGCGGCGTACCACTCAGGTCTTCCTTGTGACAACTCGAACAGTGGCGCAGGTATAGACTCCGGCCGTCGGGCCCCTCGCCCAGGAGCGGGCGTTCAACCAGCCTCAGAATCCAGGCCATTTCGTTGGAGTTGACATAGAACAAGCCGGTCTCGGGATCGAAGGCTCCTCCACCCCACTCGCCGCCGCCGTCAAGCCCGGGGAAGATGATGGTGCCTTCCTGGCTAGGCGGTTCGAACTGTCCGCCGCTACGCATCTTGCGAAAGCGGTCCAACACGGCCTCGTGGGCCTCGGCCGTGCGCTGGGTCAACATGTCCTCGGTCAAGATCTGGCGGGCGAAAGGGAGAGGTTTGAGCGGCAACGGCTGCGTCTCCGCCAGGAGTTCGCCGTCCACCAGCGATGTGGGGGTCTTTCTGTCTTCGATGGGAAACAATGGGATACCCGTTTGACGTTCGAACAGGTAGACGTGGCCAGACTTGGTGATTTGAGCGGCGGCGTCCACCCAACGCCCATCGTGCATGACTCTCACCAGACTTGGCGGGGTCGGCAGATCGCGGTCCCACACGTCGTGCTTCACCGTCTGGAAGTGCCAGACGCGCTTCCCGGTCGCGGCGTCTAGAACGATCAGTGAGTTTGCAAACAGGTTGTCGCCCAGTCGATTGGCGCCATAGAAATCGAAGGCTGCCGAGCCGGTGGGACAAAACACCAACCCGCGCTCCGCGTCGAGGCTCAGGCCACCCCAGGCGTTGGCCCCTCCGATGTAGGTCCAAGCCTCCTTGGGCCATGTTTCGTAGCCGAACTCGCCGGGATGAGGAATGGTGTGGAAGCTCCAGCGAATCTTGCCGGTGCGCAGGTCGTAGGCGCGAATATCACCCGGCGCGGCCGGAAGTGCCTCGCTGACAATGCTGCCAACGATCAGCAGATCCTGGTAGACCACGCCCGGGCTCGTCATCGAAACCGACTGCGTACTGGGATCGCGGCCGAGTCCCTCTCTGAGGTCGACTCGCCCTCCGTTCCCGAAGGACGGCACAGGCTTGCCTGTCTTTGCATCCAGCGCAAAGAGATCCTGCCGAGCTGCGAAATAGATCCGCTTCTCGTCGCCGTCTTCCCAATACGTCACGCCGCGATTCCGCAGTGTGCCGATGATCCTTCGCCCCTCGAAAGGGTCAAAACTCCATCGCAGTTCGCCAGTGGCGGCATCGAGGGCAATCACGCGCAGCTTGGGCGTCGTCGCGTAGAGGACGTCGTCTGCGACCACTGGATTGCACTCCATCTCGGAATTCTCGAAGCTGTCTCCAGAGTCGTAGCTCCACGCCACCTCCAGCTGACGCACATTGTTCCGATTGATCTGGTCGAGCGCCGAGTAACGGATGCTGTCGAACCCGCCTCCACGCGCCTTCCAGTCACGGTAGCGATCCTGTGGCACACGCCGCCTCTCGGTCGGGCCGACACAGGCCGACAGCACCACGAAAGCCATCGCGGCAACGACTCCTGCCGCGATTCGCTCAGCAGTTCGCCTGCTCCAATGTGTCTGCTTCACGGTTCGCATCCTTTCCTGACGCGGCTTGGCCACTGGCACTCCTTCCTTGGGTGTGCCCTTGCCCATCCCCCATTCGGAGAGGTCCCGGGCGGCGTTGGAAGTCGACGGCGGTGACCGAAGCCTATCGCTTCCGCACGCATGACTCAACCGATCGTTCGTTCCCCATGGATGACAGCCTCCGCTCCGCAGTCACGCTCAATGGGTCGTTGCAGGCGGTGCGGGTTCACCGATATTTCGCTCGCTGAGGGCCGCTGCCCACGCTGTAGCGTTCTCCAGGACACCGACATACTCGGGCTCTGAATACGCACTGGCAGGATGGCCCAATGCCGAATAGAAGGCACGTCCCTTCCCGACACGATGACACCACATGACGGGATGGTCGCTACCCATCGACTTGAACCACAAGAACTGTGGGTTGTACGTGCGCTCATCAATCGTAGCCAGGATGTCGAATCCCTTTTGCCTCGGGTTGGTTGCAAACGAATACCACTCGTCGACATGAGACCAGGTTGTTCCGAGATGGTGAGTGATGGGATGCGTTGCATCTTCGATATGCACGGTAGTTCTTTGAAACTGAGGATTCATCGTATGGTGGGTGAATTGAGCTCCAAGAAGCGTGTCTACGTACCACTTCCATTTGTAGGAAAAATCGCCTCCGGCGCTGTGAATCCCCACAAAGCCACCGCCTTCTTCGATGTAGTCGCGAAACGCGGCCCTCTGTTCGTTCGTGAGAACATCCCCACTGGTGTTGTTCCAGACGACCGCCCCAAAGCGTCCCAGTTGTTCCGCGTTGAAGACGGCCCCATTGTCGGTGACCACCGTTGACCAGCCACGTCGCAGGGCTATAGCTTCAAGCGCGTTGTTCGCTGCCGGGATGGCCTCTTCATGGCGAAAGCCGTTGGTCTTTGAGAAAACCAGGATGGCGGTCTCGTTCACAAGAGCAGGGAGTTCGGGAGGAACCGTTTCGTAGACACCCAGGCCGACAAACAGACGATAGAATGTTGGGCCGGCCAGAATCAAGGCCAACGCGAACAGTACGGCCACGATGCCAGCGAATACTTTCAGACCTTTCATCAATCTACTCTTCATATCGCGTCCTTACTCGGTGCTCTCTGTGAAGCGAGGGGTGTAGTTGACCCGTTTCCATAGCCACAAGTGTGGCAGCATAGCCGTCGCTCCATGACACCCACACACCCTGCTCCCCGTATGCGTCCCGTGCACGAGCAAGCTGCTCCCGCCTGACGCCTTCAGGGCCCTCCGCAGCTGACGCGGTCGCTGGTTCCAGCGGAGGACCAGGGAGCCGCAAGGCCTTGTTGCGACGGGGCGGAGAGATCTCAACTGCGGTATCGGGGGATCCTATACCTTGTCTGTAGGACCAAGTCGTAGGGAGCGCCTTGGGGATCCAGGCTCGCGGGTGGTTGCTACAAAAAGTCGGCCTGCACCTCACCGCAATTCGTAAAGCAACTCCGCACCACCGAGCCTCGGGGCACATCCACCAGCTTGACGGGGGCTCCCGGTATCACGAGGTCTCCGGCTCTCAGGATTTCCCCGCGTGCGATCAGCTTCTGAGCCAGCCACACCAGGGAGCTCAGTGGGCTTCCCATGGTTTCGGCCGATATGCCGGAGGCCTTTAGCTCGCCGTCCAGGAACAAGCCGACACCCTCCATTTCGAGATCGAGGTCGTCAGCCTGCGTCTTGCGGTCGCCAACGACCAGCCCGGCATGGATGCCGTTGCCGGCGATCAGCTCCTGAGTCGTCGGCTCTCCGTAGAGGAAGTGGCGGTTGTGGACTTCTATGCCCGGAGAGACGAAGTCGATCGCCGCGCGCGCTTCTTCCCGATCTCGAAAGGGTGTGGTCACGTCCCGGCCGATTCCGAACACGAGCTCCGCCTCCACGGCGCAACCCACGTAGTCCTCCCAGGACAGACGGGTGTTTCCGATGTAGACGTGGGGATGCAGGAGTCGGGCCGTCACCGGCTCGCTCAGGCGGAACTGCTCCCGAATCGCCCGGCTGGTGCAGCCCACCTTGTAGCCGGCGGCCCTCTTGCCCCGGCGGATGTGCCGCCTCACGAGGCGGGATTGGACTTCGTAGGCCTGATCCAGGGTCAAGGCCGAGATGGGAAGCTTGCCTTTGCGCTGGAAACGTTTTGTCCGAGAAAAGTTCAGCAGCTCATCGACGAAGTCGTCCAGATCGACATCTTGCTCTCCAGCCTCGGTGGCTGACGATGTTGAGTGCCCGGACATGAAAATGCTCTCCGTCGATCATGACGTAGGACACGACCGACGCCATCGCGTCATGACCCCTGCTGCTCAGGCCGCGACCGAGCCGTGTGGGTCGATCACGAACTTCTTCGCCGCGCCCTTGTCGAAGTCCTTGTAGCCGCCCGGTGCGTCGTCGAGCGAGATCACAGCGACATTGGTGTTCTTCGCGATCGGGATGCGGTCATAGAGGATCGCTGTCATGAGCTGGCGGTTGTAGCGCATCACCGGGCACTGACCCGTGGTGAAGTGGTGCGATTTCGCCCAGCCGAGGCCGATCCGGATGCCGAGGTTGCCGATCTTGGCGTTCTTATCGACGCCCCCCGGGTCACCCGTGACGTAGAGCCCTGGGATGCCGATGCCGCCGCCGGCCCGCGTCACCGTCATCACCGAGTTGAGGACAGTGGCCGGCCGCTCGACCGAGGCGTCCTTGCCGTGTCCCCTCGCCTCGAAGCCGACGCAGTCGACGGCCTGATCCACTTCCGGCTCGCCCACGATCTGCTCGATCTGCTCGGCCAGGGACGCGTCCTTGCGCAGGTCGACGGTCTCACAGCCGAAGCTCCGCGCCTGCTCGAGCCGTTCGGGAATCAAATCGCCGACGATCACGAGGGCTGCACCCAGCAGCTGGCAGGCGCTGGCGCACGCGAGCCCAACTGGGCCCGCCCCGGCGACGTACACGATCGAGCCCGGTCCCACGCCGGCCGTGTAGGCGCCGTGGAAGCCGGTGGGCAGGATGTCAGAGAGCAACGTCAGGTCCTTGATCTTCGCCATCGCGACGTCGCGCTCGGGAAGCTTCAGGAGGTTGAAGTCGGCGTAGGGGATCATCACGTACTCGGCCTGGCCGCCGACCCAGCCGCCCATGTCCACGTAGCCGTAGGCGGCGCCCGGCCGCGCCGGGTTGACGTTCAAGCAGATTCCGGTCTTGCCCTCCTTGCAGGAGCGGCAGCGCCCGCAGGCGATGTTGAAGGGTACCGAAACGATGTCGCCGACCGCGACGAACTCGACGTCACGACCCGCCTCTATCACCTCGCCGGTGATCTCGTGACCGAGGATCAGTCCCTCGGGTGCCGTCGTGCGACCGCGCACCATGTGCTGATCGCTGCCGCAGATGTTCGTGGTGACGATCTTGAGGATGACGCCGTGCTCGCACTTGCGATCGCCCAGGGCCAGCTTCGGATAGTCGATCGTCTGGATCTCCACGACCCCCGGCCTGATATAGGCGAGTCCGCGATTACTGGCCATCGTTCACCTCCTGGACGAGAGAATGAGAGCGACGCTCCGTCCTCTCCCCACGTCTCCTGAAAGCCGACCATCTGGATTCACGCTGTCGCAGTGTGTGTCCTAGCAGCATACTATCGTAACCGAGTCCAGACTATCGCACCCGCCCTTCGTTGGTCAGGATCCACGTGCCCGACTTGCCGCTGACGATTATATCGAGGCGGCCATCGTCGTTCAGGTCGGTCGTTCGGATTTGCAGGCCGGTGCCGACGCCGCCGCCCTCGTCGATCGTGTGGCGGAGGAAGCGCCCGGTTGAACGGTCCCAGGAGTAGTAGTACAGGCAGCTGGCGTCCGTTCCACCAGGATCTTTTCCGGAGTGCGCGCGGACGCGTTTTCCCGTGATCAGCTCCGGACGGCCGTCGCCGTCGATGTCGGCCCAGTGGAGGGAGTGCGCCTGGGAGTAGGACTCGTCGATGACCCGCTCCTTCCATTTCGTGGTGCCGTCCGGCGCCGGCGGGAGTTGCTCTCGCCAGTAGAGACCGAAGTCGTGACCGCGTCCCCAGATCACGTCATTGCGACCGTCGCCGTTCAGGTCGACGACGAGCATCGGGCAGCTCGCTCCGTCGAGCTTCCAGTCCTTGTGGAACGTCCATCGCGTCGCGAACGGGTCGCCCGGCGGGCGCTCCCACCATCCCCAGCCCGAGAGAATGTCCTCGCGGCCGTCCCCGTTGATGTCGCCGAAGCCGAATCCGTGGACGTTGCCTTCCTCGCTGAGCACCTTGCGCTCCAGGGTGTAACCGCGGTCGGGCGTCTCGCTCGCGACGAGCTTCCAGGCGATCAACGGAGTATTCGGTTTCCAGCGGTTCGGCACGAACTCGGGAATCCGGTCCCCGTCGAGGTCCCGTAAGTAGCTGACCTCGTTCTCCCCGTTGGTCCTTTGCAGGAGGTGCTCTTTCCACAGGAGCGCCTTCCCGAGGAGCTCCGCCTTCGGATTCTCGTACCACCAGACTCCTTCGTCGTGAAAGGAGCTCGCGATCACATCGGGCCAGCCGTCGCCATTGACGTCGAAAACATGATCCCCGTTCGAGTGCAGGTAGTCGGCGAACTCGCCAATCTGTCGGAGGGGTCGCGAAACGAAGTCCGGGGCCGCGAACCAGTGGCGGCCGGCGATCACATCGAGCCGACCGTCCCGGTTCACGTCGACGACAGCGCTCCCTTCGTTCGCGCTGACGGCGAGCAGACGCTTCGAGAAGACCACCGACTCCGACGCCGGCGCGACGAGCGGGTCGGCACCGGGCGTGATCGTTCTTGCAGCCGTCGCAGCGTCCGACTCTTTCGACTCAGCCTGGCCGACGGAGGCCCACGCACAGAAGAGACTCAGCGAGACGCCGAAGCGCACGATCCTTGCGAAGGACATCGTCATGCTCCTCCCATGAGAACCGGGCCATTCTGCGACCCCTGTGGCTGTCTACTAGTGTCCCGTTACAGAAGTTAGCATCAGGAGTCTGTTTGGTCGATAGCGATCGTTCGTTGAGCGAAGCGGGCGATGCTGGCCAGGATCTGATCGGCGGTCTTGGTCCACACGAAGGGCTTGGGAG
>Ga0310121_10001299_pt1 | contig 25892 bp, 20 predicted proteins | sample CB27_Tmax_986_MG_FD_203504 | JGI IMG/M metagenome (GOLD analysis project Ga0310121, IMG submission 203504) | Marine microbial communities from Western Arctic Ocean, Canada - CB27_Tmax_986 | ecosystem: Environmental > Aquatic > Marine > Oceanic | place: Canada: Western Arctic Ocean | collected...
GGCCCGACTGGATTTGGCCCGACTGGATTTGGCCCGACTGGATTTGGCCCGACTGGATTTGCCCTTTTTCGGCCACCCTGATGTTGTTTTCGGACAGCATGCTCTGGGCGATAGCCCGAAACACCTGTTGCATCTTTTGAAATTCGCGGTCTTCGGCCTGGAAAGTGATGAGGTAGGTCGCGTGACCGTGACGCAGAGCCCTCAATTGGCAGATGACCACGAAATCCAGACAGACAAAGTCAAGATCGTAGCCGATGACCGTCTCGCCAAGCCAAACCTCCTCGGCGGGGCCGGACTCAACCTCGTAATACTCTTGCTGGAATGCCTGCAAGGTTTGGTCCAGGAGCGTCTGCATATCAACGCTAAAGAGATGGATATCGACCGACCATAACGCACCGGTTGGTGATTCAATCGAAACGGTGCGCGGAAGGTTTTCCATGTCATCCTCGATTATTTTCCAATTCTCCGGATACATGAATTGGATTCCCGATCGATCATAAACGGCGGTCATGAAACTGGATCCTTCTGAATGACTTCCCTTTGGTACCTGCTGTTACTGCAACTCCAGCAATCATTGATTTCATGGTACTTGATGGCGATTTCCATGTGAATCCTCCTGGAAGCTAGCTAATAGTACCGTCACATTGAACCGTCACATTGCCGCCGCCACGTCTATTTTGCTAGTCTTTGCCGCCTGTTTGCCGGCACTCGGGTTTCGGAACGTGACACACGGGTCCCCTTGAATCAATTCACGACATACCTCTGTTTGGTTACCTTAACTAGCCTGCTAGGCGCAACGGCGTTGTTCGGTTGTCGGTCATTATCGTTGCGGGCCCCGTCCGACGAAAAAGTGATTGCGGCCCGCGAAATGACGCGGCTCGGGCAAGATGCGCTAATGGACGGGCGATTAAAAGAGGCCGAAATCCGATTCACGAGCGCCCTGGAATCATGCCCAAATGACATCGCGGCACGACGACATTACGCGCGAACGTTGTGGCAGAAAGGTGAATTCGATCAGGCCATTGCGGAAATGACCGCAGCGACTGACCAGCCGTGTGAAAATCCAACATGGACCGTCGAGCTGGGGCGGATGTTATTTGATCGCCAGCAACTGGCAGGGGCCATGGAGTGTGCCACACGTGCGCTCGTTGGTGATCCCAAGTTACCGGCTGCCTGGAAATTGCGCGGTGACGTATTTCAACAACACGCTCAACTGCAGTCGGCGTTGGAAGCCTATTACAAGGCCCTTAGCTGCGGCAGCAACGATTCGCAAGTCAGGCTGGCGATTGCCGAAGTGCATCAAAAGCGGGGTCGGCCCGACCGAGCCCTATCCACACTGCAGCGGATCATGGACAGCTACGATCCCGGCAACGAACCATCCGAGGTGGCAGTGCATTACGGGGTCGCGCTCGCAGCGCTCAACCGCCATGAGGATGCCATCGTTGCTTTGGCCGACGCACGTGTAGGCCAGCCTGAAAATCCACAATTGTCGTTACAGTTGGCCAAAAGTTACCTGGCTTTGGCCCAACCGGAACAGGCTCGTGCGGAAATCATGACGGCCTTACAGACGCATCCCAATGAGCCCGAGTTGTTGGCTACGCTCAATGCCCTGGACGGCACGCTCTCACGAATCGCGGCCGGCGCGAGTGACCGCCAGCTCCGTTAGCCAGCCCTACCGTCGACGGTCGATGGTTTTTGAGTCATCCGGGCAAGTCGACGACGTTTCAAGCGCTGCATTCCGCTTTTCTTGTTTGACCGACAATTTCGACACATTTGATTTGGCTGGTCGTCAGCCGAATAGTCCAGCAACCTTAACCGGTTGAAAAACCGTTTTTCCCTACAATTAAAGGCACCGCTTGACGATGCTTAGGGCAGTGTCTTCCCGACGCGAACCGTCTTAGACGTGATTAGACGTAAAATGTTCGTTGCCAACCCAGATGGGTGAAGTACACTTTTCCGCTGGCGAAAACACGGAATTCAGACCTTTCACCGGCAATCCCTTGAACCTCCCCCAGTAGGAGCCTTCCATGTCGGAATACGGTATCGCCCCTGTCTCGGATTTCGACGATCGACGCGCGGGCGAACAAGTTGGTTTGTCTCCTGTTGCCGATCGACGTCAATTTCACAATTCGACTGACGGACTCTCGCCCGCGGCAGGCGAATTGGCTCAAGCCATCGACGCGTACAAACTTCGTCACCGCCGCCGCTTCATTACCTATGAAGAGATGATATCGGTCATCAAATCGCTTGGCTATCACAAATAGACGTGCCCTTGGAAACGGCTCTAAGTTGTTCTTGAACAACTTTCTAGTTCGACTGTCCCCGTTTTGTGGTAAGACCCCTGCCTCCTTGAAGACTTTGACACTTTCCGCTTCGTGTTGTTGCTGGCGATGAAGACCCCCGTGAGCTTGCTCACGGGTGAATCAGTTTTTTAGCTAGCCATCTGCCCCCCCACCCCTCCGCCGCTTTCGGCGGCGGGGTGGGGGGGCAGATGGCTAGCTAAAAAACTAATTCACCCACGGCACAAGGCCAAGGGGGACTAAGCCAAAGAAAATGGTTAGCGGCAAAAGTGTCAACGCCTCCAAGCTGGACAGGGGGCGGCAGTTTTTGTTCACACGCTTCGAAGTTAGGCGACAGCTCTGAAGTGGGACCGTCGAACTAGCTGTCACCCAACAGGGGATCCAGCAATCGCGTCTTGGTCACCACACCCAGGGTATTCCCGCGTGCGTTGGTGACTTCAGCCATCAATTCCTGACGGCTGTGCAACCGAATCAGAGCGCCAATGTGGGTTTCCGTGTGGCGTAGTTTCGAGAGTGGTCTCACTTTCTGTTGCCAATCGCCGCTGTCCAACTCCAAGTCGGCGGTGCGCATATAGGCGGTCGGTCTGGCAGGTCGGCCGCTCATGATCAGGATGACGTGGGACTGTCGTCGACGTGCCCGATCAAGCGCTTCCTCTCGAGTGGTTTTCTCGGTGATGGTCGTCATCCGAGACATCGGGATGCAATGTCGCGCAACCGGTTCGTTAGCGACGGCAAACACCGCCTGGGCCAATTGCTGCTGGATGGGACAGAGCAAACCGATTGCCTCACTTTCGGCAAACACCTGTTGCAGCTCATTGCGAGCCAGACGAAGTCGCACACCTTCGGGCGATTGGCCAATCACCAGCTCCAGCAACCTCCCCATCAGCCAGAGCAGCGCCACGATAGGCGCACAGAGGACTCCAAAGACGACAAACAATAACCCGCCGCGACGCAAAAGACGATTGGGGGCATGAAAATACAAGTTCTTTGGCAAAAGCTCGCCGTAGATAAAAACGATCGGCGCCATGATGACTGGAGCAATCAGATCGGCCACGCTGGGGCCGTTACCGAATAACCGCTGGGATGCCATCACGATGGCCAACGACGTGAGATAGTTGGCCACGTTGTTGCCGACCAGCGCGGTCGCCACAAACAACGTGGGATTGTTCGTTAGCCATAACAACACACGCGACACAAGATCGCCGCTTAATCCGTCCAACGCTACGCGGACGCGGGTCGCCCGGTAAAATCCCGTTTCCGAGCCGCTGAAGAAAGCGCTCAGGAACAGCCCCACCAGGAACACCATCAACATGTAGATCATGTTGCCGGCCCCTCGGGCTCGATCAGCCGCAGTTGAAACATTAAATCCTCCTCTTCATCCGTGTCCGCCGGGGTGACAACTTGCATGTGAAACGGTCCCCAATCAATTGCGTCGCCAGGCGCGGCCAGTCTTTGTAATTCCTCTTGGACCAACCCGCGGAGTGTAATGTGTCGCGATGGAGGCAGCTGGACTCCAAATCGCTCAGAAAGGCGACTGAGGTTGGTAATTCCTGTCACCTGCCAGACGCCGGGAGCGATCTCCTCAAATGCATCGCGGTGCAACAATCTTTCTGTGCGACCGGGGAGATCAGAGAAAACAGCCTCCAGAATATCCGCTCGAGTCAGCACCCCGATGGTTTCTCCAAATTCGTTAACGATCGCCATGACGTGCGTCCGTCGATCCATCATCATTTGCAGGGCGTCTGCTACCGACGCACACCAAGGCACGCAGCCGATCTCCTCCGCCCGCTCTTCCAGATGCTCGGGTAAGTGCTGCCAATGACCGGTGAGGTCCAGCGCCGATACGATTTCGTCTCCCTGCTGGTCGGTTACTAGAATGAATCCGCTCGGCGGCACCCCGGCACCTAGATCCTCACGTCGCACGGGGGGACGAAATTGCTTGAATTGCTTGCGCGGACGCATGAACTCCTGAACGTTAGCGTCGGACAACGAAACGATGTGCCGCAACACTCTTCGCTCCTGTTCGATCAGCGCCGCATCGCGTCGTGACACCTCGATGGCGCGCTCCAAATCGGAAATACGCAAATAGGGCTCCTTAGCGAACCCCGGCCATAACAACCGCTGAGACAACAGCATCACGGTCCGGAATGTCGGCATGATGGGGTCGACTAAGCGAATCGTCAAAGCTAATGGGATACTAAGCGCGGACGCTAGAGGTTGAGGGCGCAAAACCGCCAGGCTCTTTGGCAACATCTCGCTGAAGAAAATGATGAACAGCAGAGCGCTCGTGGCAAACCCGACAATGAGCGATGGGTTCGCCTGACCCGATTGGTCTAACCTTAGTCCAATGATAGAGACGATGGAAAAGTAAAGAATATTGACGACCAGGTTCCAGAACAGAACGGCCGACAACAGCCGCTCCGGATCCTGCAACAAGCGGTCCGCCAGTTGTTGCGATTGGTTTCCGGAGGCCAATTGTTTGCGATCATTGGTCCGCAAACAAAACAGCGCAGCTTCGCTGGCTGAAAAAAACGCCGAGCAGCCGATCAACACGGCCATTGCCGCGAACCACGGCAGATTGTCCCAAAGCGGCGACAACCGACAGACCTCCTATTCTTCCGCAACGGTGGTGCGACCCATGGCAAAATCGAATTCGTACAGAGCCGGAATCATCAGAGCCGCCGTCGTAAAACCATAGCTGCCTACCGTGACCAAGAACACCGATAAATTGTGTTGTAACATGAAACTGGTAATCCCGTAAAACGTCGCGAAGGGAACTAAGACCGATGCCAAGCCAATCGCAGCTGACGGATTGCGCGATCCCAAGGCGACGTAAAGCCCCACACCTCCCCCCAAAATGAACGCCAAGAATGGCGCCAATTGAACGTTAAACGAACCACTGAAGGAGATCATCAGCAGCACACACGTCACCACTCCCAGAAATAAGAAGAAGACCGTACCCAAGCTGATCGCTATGGCGGTCCGGGAACTGGCATAGTGCATCCCACAATGCAATCCCAGCATACACACAAAAACGTTCATAACGATAAGCCCACCGATCACGAAGAGCAAATCTTCTCCGCTCATCTCCCTTTGCCACCACAAATAGACCGATAGGAGCATCGGAGCCACCACCATCACGCCCGCCACCCAGAGCACACCTCCCAGCTTGCCAAAGATGAATTCCTTAGGGGACATGTCGGTAGCCAGCAACAGATCCAAACAACGACCATCTCGCTCCGTGGTAACTGAGGTAACCGATAAGGCGTTGACCATGACAAGGCTCAATAAAAACAACGGCGCCATGATGGGGGTCGCCGCCGGGGCAATCGCAGGGCTTGACGATGTCTGGAGCTGGCTGTCCACGATCGACAAGTGCACTCCGACTACTGCCAACACGATCAGTACCAGGTAGGCGGCACGGATCCAGACGATACGCCGGCCGTAGGCCCAGGTTCGCATCTCCCGCCAAAGTACAGGATTGTCCCAAACCTCGCGCGTGGTTCCGCGGTCGGTCTGGGAGCGCAGCTTGGCATCCACATGGCCAGCCCGCGCGGCCTCGGCCTGATTCGTAACACCCTCCGCCAAATCGTGCTCGACACCCCAGATCGAGGCCTGGGATTCGTCGGCTGAACCCTGCCGGCGCGATTCCCGCGACGGATTCCAATCACGCACGCGCAAAATCGCCGTGCTCGTCAACGCGACCGTCAATGCCAGGCAGACCCCGATAAACGCCGTAATATCCCCCGCCTGGAAAGACCCCAAAGACCATTGGCCCACCATGGGGCGCGCCGCCGATTGAATCGCGTCCAACGGATTCATTGCCGCCGCCAACGTCGATGTTGAAACGCCCCACCACGACTGGCCAAAAACACCACTGGACACGAGCTGCCAGAATCCCAACCAGAAGCAAAGCGCCAGCGCCGTCATGGCAAGACTCTGAAAAGTCTTCTCGCGCCAAAAGGCCATGAACAGACCCACACTTCCCGCGGCAAGCGACACCGCCATCGTAACCAAAAATACTTTCAACACCTGAACTGGTGAGATACCGCCAAACAAGATAGTCAACATGAACACCGGAATGGCCGCCGCCACCATCACCCAAACGTTCAATAAACTGGAAAACAACTTGCCCAAGACCAGTTCACTGTTGGTCATGCGGGTCATCAGTAACAGCACCAGCGTCTTGCGGTCCTTTTCCTGAGCGACGCTGCTCGCCGCCGACATGGCAGAAAAGAATATCACCCAAGCGACCTGCAGCGACGCTAAAATCTGAATCAGAATCATGCCAAAACGGGCCATGTCCCCCACGCTGCGGATCACCTGAGCGCCGGTCAGCACTAACCAGGCAGTGCACATCAACACGATCAACACCGCGGCGTAGAGAGCCAGTAGCAGAAAGAATCGCGGTCGCTGGGGCGAAATGGCTAGTTCACGAAAGAATATCGGACCGACGATCAACGGCAGGCCTTTCAAGAGTTTTCCAGGTGGTGAGTAACGCGAACCGGACGGTATTATAGTCCGCTCCCCGGTTGTGGACTACCGTGTCTTATTCTGCAAATATAGCGGAAGGATCGGGTCGCAGCACCTACACGGAGAACCGACAATTCGTCCGGATATCGAGGGGTTCGTCGTACGAAACACGTCACTGGCTGCGGCGGGCCTTCAATCGCCAACTGATCGACGAAAAACAGACGGAATCAATCAAACCGCTCCTAGACGAACTCGCCCCCACCCTCAACATTTACCTCAACTCAATTAGCCGTTCCATCGAAAACCAATAACCAATGGATCGCCCCAAAACCACCGGATTGTTGCTCATCGTCGTGCTGGCGGCGCTCGGCTACGCGCTGGTTAAATTACCCTCGGAGGTGATCGAACAGTATGATCGTGCTGTTCAACTGGGTCCCGGTTGGGGTTACGGCTATCTCGCGATCGTCGGTACCGGGCTGGTGTTGCTGGTCACCGCCCTGCTTTGGTTAGTCGGTCAACTGTGGTCAGCGACTCGCCGCAAACGGCAACGAAAACTGCGGCAATCTAAGAATCCCAGTGAACTCTCGCGCGCCGAAAAAGAGAAGGAACTGAACAGCAACCTCGAAGAGGTGGCAAACCTGAAACAGACCGATGGCGTTGCTGCGGGCGTGCGCCGCGAACTCGATCCGCTGGTGGATCGCGTGCAGGAAAAGCAAGAATCGCAACAACTGGAGATTGTCGCATTTGGAACGATTTCCAGCGGCAAATCGTCTTTGCTGAACGCCTTGGCCGGCCGCGACGTCTTCGCAACCAACCCTGAAGGTGGCACGACCACCAATCGCAATGAAATCCGTTGGCCAGGGCAAGATCGGGTCACGTTGGTAGACACCCCTGGATTGGACGAGGTGGATGGCGAGTCGCGTGAAACAGTGGCTGGTGAAGCTGCCCGTGACGCCGACATGGTATTGATGGTGGTGGACGGTCCGTTGCGAGACACCGAGTTCGGCCTGCTGGAAAAGTTGGGACAGATGGAGAAGCGGATACTCGTCTGCCTCAACAAAGAGGACTGGTATGACGCTGAGGAACAAGCCTCCCTGATCGGCCAGATTCAGCAGCAATTGGCTGGGATCGTGGCCGACGACGACATTGTCACGGTACGGGCTCGGCCGACTCAACGCCTTCGCCGCCGGGTGATGCCTGACGGCCGCGAGATCGAGGAAACGGTCGATGTCGACATGGATATCCAACCTTTGGCTGACCGCATGCTGAAGATTGTCCGTCGCGACGGCCAAGAATTGTTGCTGGCGAATCTTTTGTTGCGGTCGCGGGGATTGGTGGAGGAAGCTCGTCGCCGTGTAAAATCGTCGCTCGACGATCAAGCCTGGTCCACGGTCGCCAAATACATGTGGAGTGCCGGCGGTGCCGCGGCTCTCAGCCCCTTCCCGTTGGTCGACCTGGCCGCCGGATGCGCTATATCGTCCAAGATGGTGCTCGATTTGGCTCGCGTTTATCGACAGGATCTGGATACCGACATGGCTGTGAATTTGCTGGGCGAACAAGGTAAGAATCTGCTGGCCGTTTTGGGTAGCAGCACCGCCACGCCGCTGGTCGCCAGCGCCGTGGCGTCGCTGATCAAGACGGTGCCTGGAATCGGGACAATCACCGGACAATTGATGCAAGGAGTCGTCCAAGCGCTCGTCACACGCTGGATTGGAGCTGTTTTTATCGAGTATTTCCGCAACGAGATGCAAGAGCCGCCCGGCGGTTTGGCCGCCCTGGCGCGTCGCCAGTGGGACCGGATGACCTCCCTCGGCGAACTACGCAAATTAGTGCGTGTGGCCCGCAAACAACTGGACGGAAACGACCAAGAGTGAACATCGCAGCCGAAAAACAAACTGGAGTTGACGACCCTCGTTACGCCGAAGCGTTTGCTACGGTCGAACATGCACTCGAACAATTCCGCAACTGTAGCGACGAAGAAAAGGAGCGGCTCCAGCGGGATCTCTCGCAGTTGAGGGAGATGGCCGAAAAGTTGACCCACGGTCAGGTGGAGATCGTTGTGTTTGGCGAGATCAGCACTGGAAAATCAGCGCTCGTCAACGCGCTGATCGGTCGCCAGGTTGCCGAAGTTAACGTTCAAGGGGGTTGGACTCGTGAAGTTTGGAAAGTGGATTGGGAAGGCGTGGGTCATGTGCTGGAGGGATTAGCCGATTCCCGATTGGTGATCGTCGACACCCCCGGGATCAACGAAGTAGGAGGCAATCGTCGCCAGGAATTGGCCCATGAAGTTGCGACTCGGGCCGATCTCATCCTGTTCGTCACCGATTCAGACGTCACTGATACCGAACATGATGCGCTTACGGAGTTGGTGTCAGCCAGCAAACCAGTCTTGGTCGTGTTGAATAAGTCCGATCTCTACTCGCGCGAAGAGTTGTTCCAACTGCTGAGCGTATTGCGCGATGACCGGTTGTTGGACATCGTGCCGCCAGAAAATGTTGTCACGGCGGCCGCCGATCCGCGCGAAGTGGAATACGTCATTCAATCTGCCAGCGGTAGCGAGTCGCGAGAGTGGCGCACTCCCGAGCCCCAGGTTGAAGAGGTCAAATCACGAATCCTGGAGATCCTGGAACAAGATGGGATGGGATTGATTGCGCTCAATGCGGCCATGTACGCGGCTGACAAGACGGATCGTGTCGCCAGGCTGAGGATCGAATTACGCGAGAAATCGGCGAATCAAACCATCTGGGGATTTGCCGCCGCCAAGTCGTTGGCAGTGGCCGTGAACATGATTCCGATCGCCGACGTAGTGGGAGGAAGTGCCGTCGACGTGTCGATGGTCGTGACGCTGGCCCACATTTACGGCCTGCAGATGAGTTGGGTGCATGCCCAGCGGCTCATCGCATCGATTATCAAGGCGGCTGGCTGGGTCGTCGCCACCGAATATGCAACGCATTTTGTTGCCAATATCTTTAAATTGGCCACGCTCGGCTACGGGACGGTGCTGACCGCCGTTCCGCAGGGTGCCGCGGCTGGTTACGGCTCGTACATCGTTGGACAGGCAGCCAAGTACTACTTTGAACACGGTGCGTCTTGGGGTTCCGAGGCGCCCAAATCGGTGGTTCGTCGCATCCTCGACCAAACCGACAAGGAATCGGTACTCAATCATCTTAAAGATGAAATTCGAGCCAAGATTTCGCGAAATCGGTACTCGGAACAATCGGACGATGGGAGCCAAGATTGACCGTTAAAATTTGCCTCCCCTACGCAATCACTCGTGAGACCAGCCCAATCACCAGCGAGACCAGCCCAATCACCAGCGAGACCAGCCCGGTGTGCCCACGGCGTTGGGTGGCATTTTGGAATTGCCGGATTGCGATACAATGATTTGGCCAACTTGACTAACGAATTCTGACAGCCGGAAGGAAAATTGCGATGAAAACTGGGAATCGGATCGGCAGCGTCAACCTGAAACCTCTGCAAAGGGTCGTTATTCGATCAACAATGCTAATCTCTTGCTGCGTGGTTCAGCTCGTATTTCTGAATTCAGCTGAGGCACAGGACCAGGATGCCGCCATCCAAAAACTGATTGGTTCTGCGGTATCCGACGTTGGCCCGGAGTATCGCGGCATTGGTGACGCCATTGTACGGTTCAGCAATCGCGATTTCGAAGGTGCGAAACTGTTGTTGGAAAAAGCACAACGAGAGCATCCAGAATTGGCACCAGTCGGCGTCATGATGGGCCAACTCTACCGCGCCGCCAACAACGGAGGCGCCGCTCGGGTGTCATTAGAGCAGGCCGTACGTGACAACCCGGACGATCCGGAGGCCTACATCCATTTCGCCGACAACGCTTTGCAACAGCGACGATTTACGGACGCCCACCTCATTTACACAAAAGCAAAAGAGCTATGCGACGTCTACACTCTCAATCCAAAGCGTAAGCGCAACCTGGGAACGCGCGCATTGAACGGCATGGCCACCATTGCGGAAGCCAGACAACAGTGGGAAGTCGCGGAAGAGTTCCTTCGTCAAGTCGTCGAGGCGGAACCTGAAGATGCCGGCCCACAAACCCGTTTGGGACGGGCCCTGTTCCAACAAGACAGGTTTGAGGAGGCCTACGCGATCTTCAAGAAAGTCCGCGATCTGGATCCCCTCAAGAATCCATTAGCCGAAATCAACATGGCCCAGCTCTACCAACAGGGGGGCAAAAATGCGAACGCCAAGAAGCTCATTGGATTAGCTCGCGAACGTGACTCGCAAGGAATCAATACACAGTTGGCCGCTGCCCGCTGGGCCGTGCAAACCGGTGATGCGTCGCTGGCCAAGGAAGCCACGCAAGTGGCCAAATCGATCGACACCAGCCTCATCGACGTCCACATCCTCGAAGGGTTTCTGGCCCGCTATGAGGACGATTATGATACCGCTGAAAAGGCTCTCGAAACCGCCCATCTCATGTCTCCGGCCAACGGCGCCGTGCTGAATCAGCTGCCCGCTCTGCTGGTTGAACAGCCCGACGAAGCCAAACGGGCCAAGGCGTTGGAATACGCTCGATTGAACAGCATGGTTTACAACGATCGCGCTAAGCCGTCCGGTCGAAATGCGGCGGCCGTCCTGGCCTGGGTCCTGCACAGCCTGGGCAACACGGTGCAAGCCCAACAGCAACTCCAAGCGGTCATTCAGAGCGGCGGCGTCACCGACGCGGATGCAACCTATTACATCGCCAAGATTCTCGACATTGGTGGCCGGCCAGAAGCCGCCCGCCAGCTGCTCAAACCAGTGATGTCCAGCAAGCAGCTATTCCCGAGCCGCCCTGACGCGGAAGCGCTATACGCCAAGGTCGGGTCGGCGAATTAGCGTGATGAGCCTTAACGCCCGAGCCGCTTCAACTGGCCCGCCGCGACTTGCGCTTCGTCTGTCTCGGCATGCTGATCGAGAACGAAGCGGAAACATTTTTCCGCTTGTTGAAGGTGGCCGTTCTTCTTCTCCTGGTTGCGAGCGCGCCCTGCCAGCACGGTGGAGCAACGTCCCGCTTCCAATCCCGCCTTGGCTTGCCAAGGTTGCACACTTTTAGGTGCGGAGTCTCCGCCGTAACCGTACATTACCCGTTTAAACTCCGCCGACGCCGATTCGAATTGCTTTTGGGAAAACATCAACTCGCCGAGCATAAAACGTGCGCGAGCCCCCACTGCGTTGCGCGCCGAATCGGCAACTTCAGTGTACAACTTTCCCGCCTGCTCCAGTTGATTCAGGTTCTGGCGCGCCCAGGCTTCTTCATAACGTGCGCGGTCGACGTACGCCGATTGAGGATATTTCTCCAGAATCTGCTGGAGCCATTGCGTGGCATCTTGCCATTTCTCCAGCTGAGCCGCTGACTGGCCGCCATGCAACAACGTCAACACAGCCGCGGCCTCCGAACCTTGGAGCCCCCCGCGGGATCGTTCGTAAGCCGCCAGCGCCTCCTCATAACGCTTCAGACGGAACAAACACTCAGCCGTCATGAACTGGGCCTCCCCAGCCAGTTCCGCGTCGTGATGCTGTTCCAATAGCCGATTGAAGGCAACCAACGCCGGTTCGTACTGTTTCTGTTGGTATTCGGACCAACCCAGTTTGTAGGTCGACTTTTCCGATAAGACCGCGTCCTCTCCTCGCTCCAACGCCTTGGCGTACCAGGTGGCTGCATCCGCGTACCGCTCCTTCGAATAGGCTCCTTCACCCAAGTGAAATGCAGCTTCGGAAAAAACCTGCGACTCCGGATACTCGTCAGCAAGTCGCTTAAACCACGCCAACGCCGAGTCCGTGTCGCCCGCGGAGCTGTGTGACCAGGCCAACTCATACACAACGTTGGGCATCGAAGCGTAGTCTTTCACTTCCTTGACAATACGCGTAAATGACTCGATCGCCTTTTCTGTTTGCTCCAGCTTCGTGGCTGCCACACCGCGTTGATACAGCGCCGCCGCCAAGTCCTCTCCCGTAGGGGATGTTTTCAGTAGTTTCTCGGTGTCGTCGACGACTCCCTGAAAATCACCCGTATTTTGTCGACACACCGCACGTGCCTGCAAAGCGCCGGCGACCAGCGGGTGCTGGCCATGGCCATCAATCAATCGGGCCAGCGTCGTTAGTGCGGCGGCGTGGTCATTCGTTTTCAGCTGGGACCAACCCAAGCCGTACAAAGCTTCAGGGATCAGCGCGGATTCGGGATGCTCATCAAGAATTCTTTGGTAGTACTCGATCGCCTGATCGTATCGCTCTCGGTCGAAAGTCAACTCGGCCAGTTGATACCATGCCCGATCCACGTACGGGCTGTCGGCAAATTGTGAAGTGAGCTGCTCGAGCGTCGTCGTCGCTGCGGATGCCTGCCCTAATTTCTGTTGTGCCCGGGCAAGGTTTAGCAGCACCTTGTCTCCCTGGCTCCATTGAGGATTGGCTTGCAACGATTTCTGAAGCGCGTCAACTGATTGTTGATCGCGTCCCAAATGACTGTGGCTGGTTCCAATGAGGTAGAGTGCATGCGCCCGTTGATCGTCGTTTGTCAACTCGTCGATACCGTTGGTGAGCAAATCGATCGTTGGTTGGTACTCTTTCTGCAAGAACAACGCCAAGGCCTGTCGCAAATTCCAACTTTCCGCGTCGGGATGATCCGGGTGAGCTTCGAGCAATTTGGCGAATGATGCGGCGGCCTCAGCGTGTTGGCCGGCGAGCAGTTGGCTTTCGGACCGGACATACTTCGCGTCGACGGCAATAGGATCGTCGGCGAACTGCCCGATCAACTGGTCGCTATACTTCTCAGCCTCTTCGTATTTCTCTTGCTCCAAGGCGGTCAAAGCCGCGTTGTACAACGCGAGGGAGGCCCGAGGGCTGTCCGGGTACTGTTTGCTAATCTCCAAAAACGCCGACATGGCCTCGTCTTTATGGCCATCGATCGCGAACAGTGCGTCAGCACGATCCAGTTTGAGGTCCACCAAGAACGGCGAGTCCGCTGAAAGAGCAATCGCCGCTTCGGTGACTTTTAGAGCCTCGTCAGCTCGATCTTGCTTCAAATAAACACGGCTGAGCCAGTGCGCTGCTTCCGCCGATTGGAGGCCGTCCGCATCGGTGATCTTTTCCAGCGATCCGATCGCGGCGTCCCATTGACCCAGCTGGAAATAGCATCGGCCGGCACCCAATTGCGAGTCGATCAGATAGGGCGAATCACTAAGCTTCTCGATGATTCGTTTGTACAACTCCGCGGCTTCCGCAAATTTCTCCTGACTGGCAGAGCAATACGCTTGTCGAACCAACACATGGTCGATCGATGGGAAATCTGCGATCTCGGCAAGCTCCGCAAATAAGTTCTCCGCAGCCGCGATTTTTCCTTGTTGGAGCAGCGATTCGGCCTTCCGCATGCGGATCTCTTGTCGCAAATCGTGATCGGGATAGTCGTTCAGAAAGGCTTCGATGGATTTGCCCGACGCTTCGTGCTGGCCCAACTCTTGCCGAGTTACGATTTCCGCATACAGCGCATCGGGACGTAAATCGGACTTAGGATGGTCCGCAACCAGTTTTTGGTACGCTTCGATAGCCTTTTCCGGTTGGCCGAGGTGGTAGGCGCATTCGCCCAGATAAAAGAGCGCTTGGTCGGCCAATTCGGTCTCCGGATGCTGTTTCAGTAGCTCGGTCAGCGCCGTTTGAGCCTTGCCAAACGACTCCACGTCACCCCCTAGACCAATCGAATAGAGGCACCAACCTAAATTGAGGTAGGACTCATCGATGGATTTGAAATCGCCCTTCTTGGAATCAACAGCGGCCTGGAACCAACGGGCGGCCTCTGGGAAATCTTCCGCCTGCATTCTACAGACGCCGAGATAGTGTCGGGCTGAAGTGGCCAGTGGGTCGCTGTCGAATTTCTTAATGAACTTTGCCCACTCTTCGGCAGCCAGCTCGAATTCTCCGTTGTTTTGGATGTTGGCCGCATCAGCATAGGCGGTAACGGCCTGTCGCGAAGATATCGGGGCCCCCGCAGCGGGCTTGGCCGGTTCGTCTTCGGCCTGGACGATCGCGGTGAAAATCGCAAATAACGATAGTCCCACCAGCCACGCCAAATGAGGATGCCGGGTGAAATTCACAAAACGTGCACAAGGCCTCTTCAGTCGTTGAACTTGCATTATCTTCGATCCTCTTCTCGATTGTTTCTAGGTTGAAGGTGAACATTCTCCCGCTATGGGCCAAGTAAATTGGACCTCACCGTGGTCTAAATGATACCGGACAGCCTTCCCGTTTCCGACCCGCTTCGTCCAGATCGTGACGTGTCCGATCGTTTCTTGCAGGAACACCTTGGTTTGCTGGTCGTCGCCGATCCAGTGGCCTTGCCGCATCGTCACATTACCGTCAGTGAGTCGGTAATATTTGCCGCGGGATTCGTAATTGAAGCGGTGATCACCCACGTACACCGGTCGCTCCAGAATGTCGTAGATCGTGTCGTAGACCCAGCGTCCTCCGCTGGGTGATGGGATCCCGTCGGCGTTGAGGATGTCCGCGATCGTCGTCGCCGACTCGCCATCAGCGTACAGTTCAAAAATGCGGCAAACGGTTTCGATTTCCAGACCGTCGCCCAGCAGCAGCCGTTTATGATGCTTCTCGCCTTCAATCCGGTAGGCGTACGGCACGCATCCAATCCAAGATCCCGCCAACGCGGCCTTGAGCTACCCATTGAGCACGTTCATCGATCTGCTGACGTTTTCGGAGTGATCGAACTCGCTGAGCACCGCCAACATGATTCGGCCAGTGGCGATGTTGAGTGCCAAGTTGCCATGCGAAGCGGTGTAAATGGTCACACCGGCATCCAGTAGCAGCCCGATGATTTTCTCGGCTGACTTGAGCGAATTGCGCCTCGGTTAGAATTGGACTTAGCCATGACGTTACCTCCAGTTCAGGTTAACGGAGTGGTCAGAGCCGGTTGGGTGTTGACGCACCTTGCCGGCTTGTTTCATTGTCGTGAATCCCACGAATGATTGCAATCGTCCGGGTCTACAGCCCCCGGTCGACGCGATGCCCAATTTACTGAATCTCTCGAAACGGTGTGCGAGACAATGCGAACACGGCGTCGGATGGACCTGCAATTGAACCCGACTTGGCAACCATCATCGAGCGGTGGCCCGACCTGCCCGTGGCGATCAAGTCGGGCATCGTGGCGATGGCGAAGGCGAAGGCGGCAGACGATAATTTCATCTGTCGTGTCCCATCCGGTCACCAGAACAATGCAATGGATTGATCTTTTTCCATGAGCAAGAAGCAGATGAATCCGCGTCGGTTTGCGGCGTGACGCGATAGCCCAACGCTGGCGAAGCCAGTGACAATCGGTGGTCCGATGTTACCCCCTTTGAACTGACGACGCTGGGGAATTTCCGAATTGTCAAAAAACGCAAACAAATTTGCATTTGCCCCGCGTGGTTGTTAGCATCGGAGTGTCTTGAGCCAGCATTCCTGTCGGCCATTCGACCGTGCACCTTGATTCACTACCGGAGACCGCATCATGATTCAACGCGTCGAGCGACGCGCACATCCACCGGGTCCCACTAACTTCAATGGACCCACTGGCCTGACTTGGAGACATGCCTACCGTATAGTCTTCGACCCGCTACGGTTTATGCAGCAGACCGCAAAATCATACGGCGACATTTCCTTTTTCCGATTGTTTGGAAAGCGCGGGTATTTGTTAAACCATCCGGATGTGATTTCACAGGTACTCATTCATCAGGCAGATGCATTTGAGAAACTGCCGCGGCAACTGAGTGTCATCCGGCAGATTTTTGGTGATGGAATTCTAGTTACCGAACGGCAACGTTGGAGAACAGACCGCCAACATTTGCAAAGGGCGTTCAACACATCGCTTATGGAACGCAACGCAAGGTACACCGTGTTGCAAACCGTAAAAATGCTCGATCGCTGGCAGGCTCAAACGGAAGTGGAAATGACATGGGAAATGACGCGGCTGACTGCCGAAGTTGCCAGCGTTGTCCTTGTTGGCGAAGGCGATCCAAAAGTTGTCGACCGGCTGACCGACGCAATCATGTTTGTGTCCGACGAATTTTCTCACGAAATGAATTCGATTTGGACTTTGCCGGACTGGATACCCTTAACTCGCAAGCGCAAAAAGCAAGAATCGCTGCAATTCTATCGGGAGTTGTTTGACCAATTAATTGCAAAACGCAAAGCGAATCCTTCAGCAAATGAGGATTTCCTCCAATTCCTGATCGACCAGCCAACGCCGCGTGACGTTGGCGATTCATTTATTCGAGACCAATTGCTGACGATCCTGATCGCGGCCTATCACGCCACTTCGATGGCTCTGGTTTGGACTTTCCACTTGCTTGAAAAACATCCGGAGGTTGAAGCCAAGGCTCTCGACGAACTGCTTGCTGCAGAAGAATCTCAGTTGGAGCGCACTCAATTTCAACAACTGACTTATTTACGCAATGTCATCAGTGAGTCATTGCGTTTGTATCCAGCTGCCTGGGCACTCTTCGTCCGGCAGTCCACTAGGCCAGTAACAGTGCGCGGTTACGAAATCGCGGCAGGCGGTTGGTTTTACATTTCGCCATTCGTCACACACCGTACCGAGGAATTCTTTCCGAATCCCCTTGTGTTCGACCCGGACCGATTCAGCTTAGGACGCAAGAAAGAAATTCCCAAAAATGCTTATTTCCCGTTTGGACTTGGTGGTCACGCTTGTATCGGCGAACGAATGGCAACCGAGCAATTGGTTTTGATAGTTGCGACGATCCTGAAACGTTATCGCTTGCGCAATCGAATCCCTGGTTACGAACCGGAACTAGCAGGCCGTTTGGCACTGCGACCGCGTGGTCCTTTCTGGATGAAAACCGAGTCGTCACGATGATCGGGAACAATAAGGTGTCAGAACTATTTAACAAATATTTCTGACCCGTTTTCCACGATAACCCGGTTTCCAAGAACGATTGGGGGCCAAAGAACGATTTTCCCTAAGGCCTGAGCTAAGGCGCGGTTTAGGAAATCGAATGCATCGCCAGCCCCGTCGCCCATGACCTGGCGTGGTCCAAAATGCCCGCAGCGCTCACTTCAGTCGCGTTAGGGCAGGACTAACAGTTGCCGGACGCATGTTTCGACCAAGGCCAATTGTTCGGTTGGCAAGTCACCCAGCTTTCGAATTAATTTCACCGTCGGATACGTGCCAATACCTTGCGCATCAAACACGCCATCTTTCAGCCATCTGACGTTGGAGGCAGTTTCGAATCGTGTATGACGAATGCTTGTAGTGTGAGGGACGACTGTTGTTATTACTCGATCGTCACCCTCGATTGGAATACTCAGCACCAGGGCGGGGCGGGGCGTACTTTGGCCGCGTATCCCATATCCACGAGCCACACCTCACCGCGTCTCGGTGTCGCCACTGCCAGCCTCCTCAGCGTCATACATCGAGAACACTTCAGCCCCCGAGAGCGTTAGTTCTTCGTCCGAAACTGGGCCAGCATCGACCTCGGAGATGCGGGCAAGTTCAACGATCACGGCGTACCGCTCCTGAGGGGAAAGGGCCGCAAAGGCGTCTATTAGGTGTGCTGCGTCATCGCTCATCGTTCGTTCCTGCGGCTGAATTCCGGACTACCCAATTATAGCAGAATGCTGGGCAATGGGTCGTCAGTCAAAAAGCCTAGATTTGGAGTCGCTTACACGCAACAGCGATTGGTTTAGGCGGAACAAGAGAAGAACGATCATTACACATTACCGATTGTTGACTTGGCGTCTACCTCCGCGAGGAAACTGACCTCATAGCCATTCGGCGAGGGGATTGGTACTCTGTAGTTCAACGCCAAACGGTCGAACTACAGATTTACTTGATTTAACATCAACATGACCCGACATAGCCTCGTGACCGGCGGCGCCGGATTTATTGGTTCGCATTTGACCGAAGCGCTCTTGTCGCGCGGTGATCACGTGACCGTCGTGGACGATCTATCGACTGGTGACAAGTCAAATCTGGCCGATCTCCGCGGCCACGAGCGTTTGCAGTTCATTGAGGGGGACGTTGCCGATTTGGCGGAACAGGTCGTCGATGACGCGGACGACGTATATCACCTAGCGGCAGCTGTGGGCGTCGAGTTAATTTGCCGGAAAACTTACGAATCGATCGAACGCAATATCTGGCCAACGCAAAGGCTGCTCGGCGCGGCAAGAAAGAAAGTCAAAGCGGGAGGTGCGACGAGGTTTTTTTTAGCCAGCAGCAGCGAGGTGTATGGCAACAACCCAGGCATGGCCTGGACCGAAGACGAAACGCTCGTGTTCGGACCCTCGACGGAACCGCGATGGTCCTACGGCGTATCCAAATTGGTTGACGAATTCCTGGCCCTGGCCGCCTGGCGAGAGTTCCAAGTACCCGTGATCATTGGCCGATTTTTTAACGTCGTCGGACCAAGGCAAACTGGCAACTATGGGATGGTTTTGCCAAGATTTGTGGAAGCCGCGGTCGCGGGCCGCTCGTTGACCGTCCATGATGACGGCCAACAAACACGATGTTTCGCGCACGTTGAGGACGTGGTCGCCGCGGTCGTCGATTTGATGAAAACGCCCGCGGCCGTGGGTCGAGTCTTTAACATCGGTAGTGACGCTCCCGTTAAGATTTTGGATCTGGCCGAAATGGTGGCGGCCGCCGTCGAGTCGACTCCGGAGATTCAATTCCAAAGTTACCAGCAAGCCTACGGAGATGAGTTCCAGGACGTCCGCCGCCGCGTTCCAGACACGACTCGATTGCGAGAAACAATCGACTTCCAGCCAACCAAAGGTCTGCTGGAGATCATTCAGCAGCTGATCGACGAGGCACAGTCGCGGCAGTAAAATTGGAATACAACAGGAGCACACCACCCATGGTAAACAACCTTCAATCATCTGATCAATTCTGGCCTGGTCGTTTCGCGGGACAAGTCGGCGTGGTGACCGGCGGTGAAATTGGTCTGGCCACCACACGGCAGTTATTGCGGGAGGGAGCCAAAGTTTACTTTTGCGACATCGATTTAGCCAAAGCTGAAAACATGGCGTCGCAGCTGCGCGACGAAGGCCTCGCACAGGTGGTCTCGGCGAAATTGGACGTGACCAGTGACGAGCAAGTCGGAGCGCTGTTTGATCGCGTGGTTGAGGAATCGGGCCAAGTCCATTTCGCTTTGAATTCCGCCGGCATTTCCGACACTGCGGACATGCGGGCACCTATTTGGAAATTGGACATGGACCAGTTTCGGCTCCGGCAGGAAGTGAATCTGGTCGGATCCGCGATTGTCACCAAGCACGCAGCCCGCGTCATGATTCCGAACAAGTACGGTCGTATCGTCCTGATCGCCTCGGTCGCTGGCAAAGAGGGCAATGTGGACATGACCGCTTATTCGTCCAGCAAAGGGGGCGTCATTGCCTTGGTCAAGGCAGCTGGTCAGGAGCTGCACGACCACGGCATCTTAGTCAACGGATTTGCGCCGGCCGTCATCCGCACCTCGATGGTGGATGGCATGGACCCGGAAGTGGTCGCCCTCATGGAAAACAAGATTCTGATGGGACGCTGCGGCGAGTTGGATGAAGCGGCCTACAAGCTCTGCCACACGTTGTCGCGTCGCAATTCTTTTCAGACACGATTCATTGAGGACATGACCGGAGGCCGTGCGGATTACTAAATCCCGGAAGGGGTCAGACCTGCAGAATTCAATTTTCGCGGCGTTCTGGCTGATAAACGATAGGAGTATCGTATCGCTAAGCGATTTCAAGCCGTCAACCGGGTTACGCGAAAATTGAATTCTGTAAGCCTGACCCCAAACGGTACGACCTAATAATATGCCACGTGTCGTGGCTGGGTGACGAAATCCAGGTAATTTTGCCCGTGGATATCCGCCTCCGGCCGAAACGTTGCTTGACATTTGAGCCTGCTACGAGTGGAATATTAAGTAAGAGGTATCTTTTAGGGGTCAGCACAGATTGGAACAGGGTCAATGTTGACCAACCACCGCCGAAACGTGGCGCGAGTTGGTCGGAGGAGATGTGCTATGTCTTGCCCCACTGACGTCGGGATCTACGTGTCAAAATCCTGCGACTGCCGATCGATCGTGAAACGACGCGCCTTCACGCTCGTGGAGCTGCTGGTATCGGTCACGCTTACGCTGCTGGTCGTCTTCGCCATCGTGCAAATCTTTGACGTGCTCGGTTCGAACATGCGACTCGGCCGCGCGCTGATCGAGATGTCCGGACAAATGCGCACCGTCACGAATCGGCTTCAGCAGGATCTGGATAATGTGACGTGTCAGGTTAAGCCGTGGAACGATCCCGAGTCGGGGTCGGGGTATTTTACATACATTGAAGGGCGGACGAATGATCGTGATGCGGTAGGCGTGGTGGCGGGCCAGTTGATACGTATGAGTGACGGAATTTTTGATGCGCTCGACGTCGACGTCGACGGCTCACCGGACCAAGACACTCATTACGGGGATTGGGACGATGGGCTCGCGTTAACGGTCCGCAGTCCAGACAGGCCGTTCGTGGGGCGAATGGTGGCGGTAGTCGGTGGCACACTCACTACCACGACAATCCAATCTCAAGAAGTGGAAGTGTTATGGTGGATGGCGTTCATTGATACGAATGGCGACGGAGTTTGCCAGACGTCGGAAACAACGGTGTTGCTTCGTCGTGTGTTTCTCGTTGCACCAAATGCTATAAGCCATTTGTATGACGGCGTTGGCACAGACGACGGAATATTGATAGTCGAACAGAGCGACATTTCGGTACGACACGATCCGACGTCAAACCACCCCGTCGCCAACACGCTAGCTGATTTAACTCAGCCGGACTCCCGTGCGGCTGCTCAAAGATCCGGTGACAGCGTCTACGCGAAAGGGTTTCCATCGTCCTTGTCGGTTTCGAATCTGGATGGAACGGCCTCGACAGGCACCCTGAACGATGGAGTCGCGTTCGGTGATTACGTTGTACTGGCGGATGTTCTGGCATTTGACATTCGCGCGTATGACCCGTTGGCTCCAATTGTTAGTGTTAACGGAATTGCGATTGCCCCGGGCGACCCAGGGTATCCACCTCCCGTTGATTCAACTGATCGTGTTCCCAAGAATGACCTGAAAAGGATCGTACTTGAGGCGATTGATGGCGATGCAGACATTATAGTGCCCACCGCCTACGGTCCGGCCGAAATGATCGGCCGTGGCGCTTACGTCGATCTCGGCTATCTTGTTTGGTGGGATTACACCGGCTCAAACGGTCCGCGGATAGCGTTTTCGGGCAGTGAATCGAACTATCTGGCGAGCCATTCTGATTTGGGGGCAATCGGTAATTGGTTTGCCGCTGGAAACCGGTCGGGACGGATCTCACATTTTTCAGGTCTCCCAGCATTCGATGATCAGGTAACGAGGAACAATCTGCGAGATCCTCTTGAACGGTTCTGGAATCCATCAACCGGACTGAAAGAATTGTCAAATGACGTTGCCTACAGTGGATATTTCGATGTGCCCACGTTTTATTATGACACGTGGACATCATTCTACGAACGTGACGGGATCAATCAGGATGATGATAACAACAACAATGGCATTCCTGACAATGGTCCTCCCGATCTAACACCACCACCCGAATTCATCGACGAGGGAACGGATGGCCTCGACTCCGACGACATCAACGGCGTCGACGACCCTGGCGAGCGTGAGACGTCTCCCCCCTACCCTGTTGACCTGCGTGGGATTGAAGTGCGGATACGCATGATGGATTTCAACACGCGGCAGGTACGGCAAGTGAGTGTGGTGGGGGATTTCGTGCCGGAATAGGCGGCGAGAGGTGCGTCGTTTAACCGGCGACCAGAGGCGAAAGCTGAAAAGCAATCACCCTAGGGCGTCGCGATTCTAATTGGTCTCTTAGCACCAGGAAGGTCACCAAGTCGAAAGATCTTTTCAGCTTTCGCCGTCGTGCTGCCGAATCCGCGCCTGCCGGATATGCATATGGTACGCGTTATCGCGATTCGACGGCGACCGGCGGAGCCTGGCTGAAAATATCTATGGCTGTGACAAATTCGCTGCTGAAACATCAGTCAATCAGAATTGCTCGTCTTTCGGCTGGTCCTTTTCAGCCAGTCTCCTCTGGTCGCCGGTTAAACGACGCGCCGTCGGCCGTCGGTTAAACGACGCTAGTCGCCATCCTCCAAAATCGTTTGCGAAACTGAAATCTACCCGCGAATCCAACAAAAAAGCTCTGTCTGCCACCACCTCTCTCCCCTTGGCAAATGGCCACAAAACATAAATACTCACGCCAAGATCATTAACAAACCGTCTTTCAACCCAGCCGGTTACAACCAAACAACCGGTGCTAACATGCACAACATCCGTCTCCGTGGTCCTTGGGAATATCTGCCGTTGGCTCACACCCTGCTGCTGTCTGACGGTTCGGCTAGTCAGCAAACGGACGATCTTCCCGAGGGAGGCCGCATGCGAATCCCAGCCGACTGGAGCACGGCGCTTGGCACTTTTCGCGGGCGAGTCCGGTTTACGCGGTTCTTCAATCTACCGACTGGTTTGGAAAAGGGAGATACCGTCTGGCTGGTCGTCGAGCCGCCTGACGCCTGGGGAGAAGTGCGATTGAATGATGGTGCGCTGGGTTCGGTTGCCGCCGGTGAGCCAGCGGCGCAGTACGACGTGACCGATCGACTGCTGGAGCGAAACGAATTAATCATTGAAGTCGAATGTCCACAGGTAACGCCGGAAAGCGCTCCGCTCACGCGGCCAGAAGATCGTACCGAGGAGGACGCTGGTGGATTGGTTGGCGAAGTCCGGTTGGAAATCGACTCGGAATTTTAGGACAAGGTTGATCATGAAAATTTCCTACCGCACTACCAGAACGATCATGTGGCTCGCTTTAGTGGTTGGCACCCCCCTCCGGTCTCCGGCGGAACCACCCGTCATGCTTGACGACGAGTTGATCTTCGACGGATGGATTTCACTGTTCGACGGCCAAACGCTCTATGGATGGAAAGCAGGAGGAGAGGCCAATTGGGACGTCGCCAATGGTACGATTACCGCCGACTCGGGCGAGGTCAGTTTGTTGCACACGACGTCTCAGTTCTCCGACTTTGCGCTGCATCTGGAATTCAGGGCGGATGCGGAGACCAATAGCGGTGTTTTTGTCAGGACCTCTCCAAGACCCAAAAATCCTCAAGCCGATTGTTACGAAATCAACATCGCACCCCCTGACAATCCGTTTCCTACGGCCAGTCTCGTGGGCAGGCAAAAAGCTACCGCTGCAAACGTGGATAACGAGTGGCATACCCTCGAGATCACGGCGGTGGGACCGTCGATCCGAATCGAGCTAGATGGTAAAATGGTCACCGAATATCTGGATCCGCATCCCTTAGGGCACGGTTATATTGGGTTGCAACACAACTCCGGTCGCGTCGCGTTTCGAGAGATTCGCCTCAAACCGCTTAGCCTAACTTCCATCTTCAATGGCACGGATTTGGATGGCTGGCGAGAACATGCGGAAAGCAATAGCCAGTTTTCCGTCACCGAAGCGGGTGAGCTGAACGTTAAGAACGGCAAAGGCCAGTTGGAGACGATTGACTCGTACGGAGATTTTGTCCTGCAGTTGGAGTGCATCACACTCGGCGATGGGCTGAATTCGGGAGTGTTCTTCCGCTGCATTCCTGGTGACGTGATGATGGGCTATGAAAGCCAAATCGACCATCGGATAAAGGACGGCGATCCGACGCAACCAGTGGACTGTGGCACCGGGGGAATCTTTCGCCGCCAGGACGCCCGGCGTGTTGTCTCCAGCGATCATCAATGGTTTGCCAAGACGCTCGTGGCCGTCGGTCCAACTGTCACCGTCTGGGTCAATGGATTTCAAGTCTCCGATTGGACCGATCGACGCGAACCACACGACAATCCCCGCAAAGGACGGCGATTGAAACCGGGGACCATCATTCTCCAGGGCCATGATCCGACGACGGATTTTTCATTTCGCGACCTATCCGCCGCGGAATTGGCCGAACGCAATTACTAAATGGTGAAATCGCTCAATCATTTGCCACTTCGTGAAATCATTCACAAAGGATTGTGATTTTTTTCACAAACCTTTTTTTCCAAATGAGGCTCGCCAACGCCCCTTGAAAGATTGACCTAGGGGTCGTCTCATGCCTATCTTAATAAATAGATGCAAGTCGACTGGGACATCATGGAAGCCTGGTTGCAGATCTCTGCTATTCAATCGAACCGTCTAATCAAGACACAAACTGGAGGGAACCCGGTCATGAAATGCCAAGACATCTTGTCGGTCAAAGGGACCAGTGTTGAACACATTCATGCCGGTGCCAAATTGGACGAGGTGGTTCACAGACTGGTCGAACATGGAATCGGCTCGCTGCTGGTGATGGATGGCGATTCCATCCTCGGAATCATTACGGAGCGAGACATCTTGCGAACCTGTGAAGCGGAACGCCGTGCGCTGAGTGAGATTGCCGTTGACGAGCGCATGACATGCGACCCAATCACATGCCGCCCAGAAGACGCTGTCGCCGACGTCATGGGGCTGATGACGAACAACCGAGTTCGTCACTTGCCGGTGGTGGAGGATGGACAATTGTTCGGCATGATCTCAATTGGCGACGTCGTCAACGCCCAGTACAAACAGCTAACGGTCGAGAATCACTATTTGAAGAACTATATCCAGAGCTGATTGGCAGCTGACGCCGTTCAGCAAACCACACGCCATCAGCGACTTACGTTTTCTGCAGCTTGCGCAGTTCTCGTGGCAACGGAAAGAGAACAGCTTCTTCACGAATCGATTGCACCTCGATGGTCGCGTCGAATCGCTGCTTGAGGTGGTCCAGGCAGGCCTGGACCAACGATTCAGGGGCGCTGGCGCCTGCCGTCACCAATACGGTATCCGCAGCAGATAGCCAGCTGTTATGAATATCGTTCGGACCGTCTACGAGATGTCCGGTGATCCCGTTGTCGGCGGCCAATTCCTTTAACCGTTGGCTGTTCGAGCTGTTCTGGCTACCAACCACCAACACCACATCGGCGCCGATCGACAATTCTCTCACCGCTTCCTGGCGATTCTGTGTGGCGTAACAGATGTCCTCTTTTG